>Ga0209086_10001797_pt1 | contig 17224 bp, 22 predicted proteins | sample M_130207_XF_Meta_FD_187312 | JGI IMG/M metagenome (GOLD analysis project Ga0209086, IMG submission 187312) | Freshwater microbial communities from Lake Montjoie, Canada to study carbon cycling - M_130207_XF_MetaG (SPAdes) (version 2) | ecosystem: Environmental > Aquatic > Freshwater > Lake... | reverse complement strand
AAATAAGCAAAAATATTTTTTTGTTAGCGAAAATTATTTTTAATATTGTGTAGGGAATTTCATTCCCGTACTTACTAACCCATCTATATATTGAAAAGCCCAACATTTTTGTTGGGCTTTTTTATTGATATTTTTTACAATGCACAAGAATAATTATTTTTATTATCGTAACTCATAAATAGATACATTGCATAAAATTAAGTAGTATATGCTAAAATCAATGACAGGCTTCGGACGGGCAGAACAAATGGTTGGAGATAAAACTTTCTTTGTTGAGATCAAAGCTTTAAATGGCAAGCAATTTGAATTGCAATTAAAATCATCGCCTTTGTTGAAGTCATTTGAATTTGAAATAAGAAATATATTACAAGCACAATTGGTTCGGGGCAGTATCGATTGTTATATTTCAATTAAACACAATGGTACCGCTAAGCCAGTTGTTATTAATACTGATTTAATAAAATCTTATTATAATCAAATAAATCAATTGGCAATTGATTTAAAAATAGATACTAATTCAGTATTAAGTTCTTTATTAAGGTTGCCAGAAGTAGTATCTCCCAGCACAGAAATATTGAATCAACAGGATTTCGAAGCGTTTAAAAAAGTATTACTGACGGCTATCGATGAGCTAAATACGCATAGGGTAGAAGAAGGGGCTTCTCTTGAAAAGGATTTATTAGATAGGATTTCAAAAATACAGGAACAAGAAGTGGCTATTTTGAAATTTGAGCCCAATAGAAAAGTTAGAATAAAAGAGGAAATAAACAAATTGCTAAATGAGCATGTAGGCAAAGAGAATATAGATAATAATAGAATGGAGCAGGAGTTGATTTATTATATGGAAAAAATTGATATCCATGAAGAGCAAATCAGATTAAGGCAACACTGTGAATATTTTAAAGAAATGTTGGCTGAGGATGAAGTGAGCAAAGGAAAAAAATTGTCCTTTTTATTACAGGAAATCGGCAGAGAAATTAATACTACAGGAAGCAAAGCCTATGATATTGATATACAAAAGTGCGTGGTGGCAATGAAAGATGAATTGGAAAAAGCCAAAGAACAGGTGTTAAACGCTTTGTAATAACAAAATAGCTATCGGATGTCTATATCAATTAAATCAAGCAACATATCTTATACATTAATTGTTGTTATTATCTTTTTTTTCAGTTGTAAACAACTTGATTTCTTTGAAAAAAATAATCCAATTCCCAATCATTCATGGAGCAGTCGATATTCAAGTAAGGCGCAATTTTTAATTACGGATACAAATGCTTTTTATAATATTTTTATAATATTGCGCCACACAGATGCTTATAAGTACAATAATATTTGGCTTAACGTTGGAATAAAGGTTCCAAATGACACCATGCAATTCAAAAAACTTAATATTATTTTAGGGGAGGATTCAAAAGGCTGGGAAGGTACAGGCATGGGGGATATCTGGTATGTAAAAAGACGAATAAACGGCCAGCCTTATAAATTTAAAAAGTCAGGTGTTTATGAATTTTCGATTTTTAATATAATGAGAGATGACCCATTATTGGAAATCATGAGTGTGGGAATTAGTGTTGAAAAATTAGGGCAATAATTCCGCATCCTTTCCCGAAATAATTATTTTCATTCATTATTATGCAAATTAATGCTACTTAGTGTATCTTTATGACGCATTTTATTATAGCTTTTAAATTTTTATAGCGTGAATCGGTACACATTTTTAATTTCATTTGTATTATTTTTTACTCAAGTAAAAGCTCAAAGTGATTTTATTCAAGGTGAATTAGGCTTTACTGCGGGAGGGGCACACTATTTTGGCGATTTAAATACAAGAACTGGATTAAATGCTCCTAAGCCAGCCTTAGGCATATTGTTTCGTAGGCCAATTGGAAATTATATAGGTTTGCGATTATCGGCAAAATATTTACAATTAGGCTATAGCGATGCTTTTAGTAAAAACGAATATCAACACATGAGAAACCTAAGTTTCAATAGTGATGTTTTTGAATTTGTGATACAAGGAGACTTCAATTTTTTTAAGTTTATTCCAAACAGTGAGTATAATAGGTTTACACCCTATGTTACAATCGGTGCAGGCGTTTTCAATTTTAATCCCTACACCTATTATAATGGTACAAAGTATTTCTTAAGGCCATTAGGCACTGAGGGACAGGTTGGAGGATATTTAGGAAGAACAGAATATAGTACATTGGCTATGTGTGTCCCTTTTGGAGTTGGAATAAAATTAAGTTTAAATAAAAACGTAAACATGACTTTTGAAGTAAGTCAGCGTTTTACAAGTACAGATTATTTAGATGATGTCAGTACCACATTTGCTCCTAATCCTCGGAATAGTGGCGGCGCCATAAATTATTTTCCTTACACCTCGAATAATAAACCTTCTATTGCTGATCTATTGCAAGACAGATCATATGAAATAGACCCAATAAATACGTTAAGCAGCGTACCTGGCAGACAAAGAGGCTGGAGTAAGCAAAAAGATCAATATGGTATTGCTGAAATAGGCATTACTTTTAATTTAAACGCATATCGCTGCCCAAATTAATCTCCCCAAGGTTATTTAATTGCTTTTTATTGCGCTATCACTAGCTTTTTAGTATTTACGGGCGTAAATATCTACTTGTTCGTACATATGATAGGTTTCGGTCCTTTTTTGTTACTTTTGCCACTTCAAATAATAGATTTCTAATTATAAACCTATATGGGTTCTAAAGACTCAATAAATATTTCATCTTTACCGAAACATATTGCCATTATTATGGATGGCAATGGCCGGTGGGCTGAAGAAAAAGGGAAAGATCGTCTTTTTGGACATCTGAATGGTGTAGAAAGCGTAAGAGATGTAGTTGAAGGCGCTGCAGAATTAGGGGTGCAATATTTAACTTTATATGCTTTCAGTACAGAAAATTGGGATAGACCGATAGAAGAAGTGGCTGGATTAATGGAATTATTGGCAGATACAATTAGAAAAGAAGTTCCCACGCTAAACAAAAATAATATCAAACTTCATGTTATTGGTGACATAAACATGTTGCCAATTAATGCAAAAAATCAGTTGGAAGAAGCGATACGGGAAACGTCGAAAAATAGTGGACTTAATTTAATAATGGCATTAAGCTATAGCAGCAGATGGGAAATCGTTGACACCGTAAAAAGAATTGCAAAAGATGTTAAAGAAGGAATCATGCAAATCGAAGATATTGACCAAAATTCATTTCATGACAAGCTTGTAACAGGTGCTTTTCCTGATCCTGAATTAATGATTAGAACTAGCGGTGAATATAGGATTAGTAATTTTTTATTGTATCAATTAGCCTATGCCGAATTGGTTTTTACAAACACACTCTGGCCCGACTTTAGAAAAGAGCATCTTTACGAAGCTATTGTAGATTATCAAAAGCGAGAAAGGAGATTTGGAAAAACAAAACAGCAAATAATATAGTATGCAATTAGTTAATAAAAAAAATTGCATAAGCGTATATGTTTTTTATAAAACAGTTGAGCAGCCTAATTTAAGGATGCGCAGCCTTGATTTAACAAATAGTTTTCATTATTGGGCTTAATTTGCCGCACTTTAAACAACAATTAATGTATAGGACCTATTCGAAGTTTTTTTTCTTTTTAACATGCTGGTTAATGGGATTTCAGCTTTTTGCTCAGAATGATACAATGCCTGCGACTTTGAATCCTGCTTTACAAGAACTTATTAATTCAAAATATCCTAAACCATATAAGATTGCGGGTATAAACGTAGTTGGCACAAAATCGTTTGATGCCAATCTTATTATTTCAATATCCGGATTAGCAGTTGGTGATAAAATTCAATTGCCAGGCTCTGATGTATTCAGCAAGGCGATTTCTAAATTATGGAAACAAAGTCTTGTGTCTAATGTGCAAATAACTTTCACTAAAATAATAGAATCTGATATTTATATTGAAATCAATATTACAGAAAGGCCGAGACTGCTAGATTTTCAACTCGAAGGAATCAAAAAATCGGAACGAGATGACCTGGAAGCCAAAATGGGCTTATCAAAAGACAGGGTTTTAACAGAAAACATGAAATTGAACGCTATAGAAGTTATTCGGAAGTTTTACTATGACAAAGGGTATAGAAATGTAACCATCAATGTAATCGAAGATAATATTACAGGAAACTCAAATGGTATCTCCTTAAAATACAAAATAAATAAAGGAGGGAAGGTGAAAATAAATTCTATAAGCTTTGCTGACAATAATCAAGTAGAAGATACAAAACTTAAAAAACAAATGAAGGGGACAAAAGAGATGACAAGATTTACATTGTTCCCAGAAAAGACAGTTAATCCGTATAGTACTGTACATAAAGAAACCTCTTTCAAGGACTATTTAAATGAAAGCGGATATTTATTTTATTCAAAAACTAGAAACTATTTAGATCCCTATTTCAGAGTTAAGTTTTTTAGCGGCTCAAAATTCAACGAGAAAAAGTATACAGAAGACAAGGATAAAATTCTGGAATATTACAATACAAGAGGGCTTAGAGATGCTACCCTAGTATCAGACACACAGGTATTAAACAAAAAAGGAAACCTAGATATTGCTATTAAGATAAATGAAGGTCGTCCATATTATTTTGGTAAAATATCTTGGAGAGGCAATACAAAATACACTGACTCTGTATTAAGTTATTTTTTAGGCATTAATTCAGGAGACGTTTATAATCTTGAATTGCTAAACAAAAGACTTGGCAAACAATTATCTGCCGAAGGAGGTGATATCAGTAGTCTTTATCAAGATGATGGATATTTATTTTTCAGATTAGATCCTATTGAAACAGCCGTATATAATGATACGATTGATTTTGAAATCAGAATGACGGAAGGGCCACAGGCAACTTATGGAAAAATAACGGTTTCGGGTAATGACAAAACAAAAGATCATGTTATTTTGCGTGAAATGAGAACGGTGCCTGGAGAAAAGTTTAGTAGGGCTGATATTATTAGAACACAACGAGAACTTTCACAGTTGGGATTTTTTAATCCAGAAAAAATAAGTCCGAATGTTGTGCCAAATGCCGATAATGGCACTGTAGATATTAATTGGGAAGTCGAAGAGAAATCATCGGATCAGTTAGAGTTATCTGCAGGCTTTGGTGGCGGAATTGGGCTAACAGGTACACTTGGTGTAAGTTTTAATAATTTCTCCATCAATAACATTACCAGTAAATCTACCTGGGATCCTTTGCCGTCAGGAGATGGACAAAAATTAAGTCTCAGAGCACAATCCAATGGAAAGGCTTACAGGTCGTACAGTTTTTCTTTTACTGAGCCTTGGCTCGGTGGCAAAAAAAGAAATTCTTTTTCGCTTAGCTACTTCAATACAAAGTACTCAAATTCAATAAGCACTTATGGAACCTATTGTAGAACATGCGGAGATACTTCTTATGTTAAAACAATTGGCGTGGGACTTTCATTAGGGAAACAATTAAAATGGCCTGATGATTATTTTAATTTAGTGTATTCCCTGAATTTCCAACAATACAAATTGAAAAACTATCCTCAAATTTTTAGCGGAATTTCAAACGGGAATTCAAATAATATCAGTTTGAAAATAACCTTGTTAAGAAATTCAGCAGGACCTAATCCCATTTTCCCTACTGGCGGATCAAACTTTGCATTGAGTGGCCAATTTACTTTACCTTATTCGTTAATAGGCATTTCGTCTCAAACGGAAAATAAATACGAATTGCCGGAATTCCATAAATGGAGATTTACTGGCGATTGGTTTACGCCAATTGGAAGAGCAAGAGGAGTAGACAAAAACAAGCAATTTATTTTAAGAACAGCGGCTAAATTTGGTTTCATTGGAAAGTATAATAAGAATTTAGACATTTCGCCGTTTGAGCGCTTTCAGGTTGGTGATGCGGGCTTAAGTAATACGCAAGCATTACTTGGATATGATATTATTGCACATAGAGGATATCCTGTATATAGTTATTCAAATCCAAAAATAAATCCAGACGGAATTAGTCCATCACAATATTTCACTATTTTCAATAAGTACATTATGGAGCTTCGTTATCCATTTAGTACAAGTGCAAACAGTACCATTTACGGATTAACATTTTTTGAAGCTGCTAATGGGTGGTATTCTTTTAAAGACTATAATCCATTTAAACTTAGAAGATCTGTAGGTGTAGGGATGAGGTTCTTCTTACCTATGTTTGGTTTGCTAGGCTTTGATTATGGATTAGGTATAGATAGATACGATCAAACCACGGGAATAAAAGGTGCCGCTAAATTTACCTTTATGTTAGGTCAGGAGGCTGAGTAATCTTATTGTTTATAAAAATAGTTTTTATATGATTAACATAAAGAAGTTCGGAATAGCTGTAATTTATTTTATTATCATTTCGCTTTCTGCTAACGCGCAACGTTATGCAGTAATTGATTCTAAGTATATATTAAACAAAATGCCAGATTATAAAGCAGCGCAAAAAAAGCTGGATGACATTAGTCTATTATGGCAGCAAGAGATTGATCAAAAGCAAATAGCATTATCTAAAATGCAAAGAGATTTTGAAGCCGAGCAAGTGATATTGCCAGAGAACTTACAAAAAAAGAGAGAAGACGAGATTTTTAACAAAGAAAAAGAGTTGCGCGATTTGCAAAAAAAACGATATGGTTTCGAAGGTGATTTATTTAAAAAAAGACAAGAATTAATTAAGCCAATACAGGATAAAATTTATAATGCTGTTCAAAATTTAGCTATAGAAAAACAATATGATTTCATCTTGGATAAAAGTGAAGGAATAACAGTTATATTTGTTGATCCTAAAATGGAAAAAAGCGAAGACATTTTAAAGACACTTGGCGTTAAATAGATCTAAAAAATATTCATAAACACAAATAAAAATCAAAAAACCAAAACAATAAAAAGCAATGAAAAAAGTATTCGTAGTAGCCGCAATGACTTTGAGTATATTCGGAGCATCTGCACAACAAAAAATAGGTTATATCAGTACCGATGAGTTAATTGGTGTTATGCCAGAAGCCGAAAAAGCAGATGCAGAATTAAAAGAATATCAAGCTTCCTTAGCACAACAAGGGCAAGACATGATGAGGGATTTAAATGATAAAGACAGCTTGTTTGTAAGAGATTCAGCAAAGTTATCTCCTAGCATGAAAGAAATAAAAAAGAACGAATTGATTTCATTGTACCAGCGTGTTCAAAACTGGAATCAACAAGCTCAGGATATGTATCAACAAGAAACACAAAAGAAAATAGCTCCTTTACGTACTAAAGCATTAGATGCAATTCGCGCTGTGGCTAAAGAAAATGGGTACAGTTATATATTAGATGTAAATGCAGTGATTGTTGGCCCTCCAGGCGATGACGTCATTGCATTAGTGAAAAAGAAAATGGGTATCAAAGAAACTCCTGGTTCTCCATTAAAAAAACCTTAATCAATTGTAAATTAAATTCATAAGCCACTTCAATAATACGAAGTGGCTTTCTTATTTTTGGTAAATGAAGAATAGCCCAATTGGTGTTTTTGATAGTGGATTTGGTGGACTTACCATTCTAAAAGAAATACTGCAAATATTGCCGGAACATGATTTTATTTATATGGGAGATAATGCGCGCGCACCTTATGGAGATAAGGATTTTGAAAAAGTTCACGAATACACACTTCAAAGTGTACAATGGTTTTTTCAACAAGGATGTCCATTGGTGATTCTTGCTTGTAACACCGCTTCGGCAAAAGCACTTAGAACTATTCAGCAAAAAGATTTACCATTCATTGATTCCAATAAAAGAGTATTAGGGGTTATTAGGCCTACTTCAGAAGTTATTGGAAGCTTTAGTCAATCAAAGCATATCGGTGTATTAGGAACTACTGGAACTATTCAGTCACAGTCTTATATTATTGAAATAGAAAAGTTTTCTCCAGATATTATTGTATCTCAGGAAGCTTGTCCTGAATGGGTGTCACTGATTGAAAAAAATGAAATGGAAACGCCGGATGCAGATTATTATGTAAAAAAGCACATTGATCAAATTTTGACATCAGACAAACAAATAGACACTTTGTTATTAGCTTGTACGCATTATCCTTTATTAATGAAAAAAATAAAGGAACATACCCCCCCAGGAATTTCTATTATTTCACAAGGCGGCATTATAGCGAAAAGCTTATTAAATTACTTAGATAGACATCCTGATATTGCTGAAAATTGTACAAAAAATGCTAATTATCAGTTCTTTACCACAGGAGACCCAGGCGATTTTAATAATCACGCAAGTATGTTTTTTGAGAAGCAAATAGTGGCTAAAAAACTAATTTTACCTTGATTTTTGTACTTTTTTAACGAAAATCTCAATAAACCGTTTCATTTTATTGTTATAATCCATACCTTTGCCGTCCTTTCACAAGAAGCCGGGATGGTGCCTGGCCGAAGGTAATAAGTAAACAATATTTGTAAAAGGAAAAAAAATTAAACAATGCCAGGTAAAAAAAGAACTTATCAGCCCCATACTCGTCGTAGAAAATCTGTACATGGATTTCGATCACGTATGCAAGATGCTAATGGACGTAAAGTGTTAGCAAGCCGCAGAGCAAAAGGACGTCATAAATTGACTGTTTCTGATGAGCACGGTTCAAAAAAATAGATTAATATAATTAAGATTTATACAGCCTTTGCTCATGCAAGGGCTTTTTTATTGCGAATTCACTAACTTGGTTAAGTTGAATAATACACCACGATATTTTTTTAAAAGAGAAAGTAAGCTTAAAAGCAGAAAAATCATTCAGCAGGTTTTTGCTGAAGGGAAATCTTTTACCATATATCCAATAAAAGCAATTTGGCTTCCTTCCAATGAAGTGCATTTTTTTCAAACAGGAATCTCTGTTAGTAGTAGGTATTTTAAAAAAGCGGTCGATCGAAATAAAATTAAAAGACTTATTAGAGAAGCGCATCGCCTGCAAAAAAACAGCTTAGAAGAACATCTTCAAAAAAACAAGCAAAACCTATCCCTTTTTTTAATTTACATTGGAAAAGAAATTCCAGCTTATACAACCATAGTTGAATCTTGTGCTTCTGTATTGAAAAAAATAATTAAACTCACTAATGAAGAAAGTTAATCAAATACTTGCTATCCCATTCGTGTTAATAATAAAACTTTATCAAGTCGTTATTTCTCCACTCATTGGTCCAAAATGCAGGTATACGCCTAGTTGCTCTACTTATGGAGTGGAGGCTTTTAAAAAACATGGGATTTTCAAAGGAGGTTGGTTAACTATAAAAAGGATTATTAAATGTAATCCGTGGGGCGGCCATGGTCATGATCCTGTACCTTAATTTTTCATTTAATAAATAGAATAAAATCGAAGCAATAAAAAAGGTTTAAAGCGGGTATTTAAACCTCTCGCCTTAAACCTTTAAATGTATTCAATTTCAGATAATTTAAAAAGAAGCACTCATTCTTTCTTCTACCACTTTCCAATTCACCACATTCCAGAAAGCAGCTAGATAATCAGCGCGTTTGTTTTGATATTTTAAATAGTAAGCATGTTCCCATACATCAGCACCTAATAATGGTGTGCCTTTTACTTCTGCAATTTCCATCAATGGATTATCTTGATTGGGGGTTGACGTTATTTCGAGTTTGCCATCTTTTAAAATTAGCCAAGCCCATCCACTACCAAAACGAGTCATTCCTGCCTGACTGAATTTTTCTTTGAATGCATCAAAAGATCCAAATGCAGTATCAATGGCTGCTGCTATTTTTCCCGATGGAGCGCCACCTGCATTAGGGGCCATGCTTTCCCAAAAGAATGTATGATTCCAATGACCACCACCATTATTACGAACGGCAACACTAATAGAACCGGCATGCTTCACCAATTCTTCAATTGATTTTGATTCGTGTTCACTGCCTGCGATTGCTTTATTTAAGTTGTCTATGTAAGCTTGATGATGTTTCCCATGATGTATTTGCATTGTTTGAGCGTCAATATGTGGCTCTAATGCTTCATATGCATAAGGTAAAGGTGATAATGTAAATGCCATAATTAATATTTTTTTGTAAAGGTAAAAAATGTTATCTAAGTTTCTTAAAAAAATCTTTCATTAGCTGAGCACATTCGTCCTCTAATATTCCCCCAATAATCTCGGTTTTTGGATGAAAAGGATTAACGGTGCCCGTGCTTTTTCTATAGCTATTTTTTTCATCGTAAGCTCCAAAAACAATTTTCCCAATTTTACTCCAATATAAAGCCCCACAACACATCAAACAAGGCTCAACTGTTACATACAATGTAGCCTCAGGCAAATATTTGCTACCAAGGTAATTATAAGCAGATGTTAAAGCAATGATTTCTGCATGGGCAGTACTGTCATTCATCAGCTCTACCTGATTATATGCTTTCGCTATAATTTTTTGCTGCATAACCAAAATAGCACCAATGGGAACTTCGTCTTTTTCAAAAGCTTTTTTCGCTTCCAATATAGCTAACTTCATATATTCTTCATCTTTCATAATTTGTCTCTTAACTTTATTTCAAATTTACTAAAATGAAATCGGTTAATGAATTAAATAACCTTAGGGAATTTTACAAAAGTGGCGCAACTAAATCCTTTGAGTTTAGAAAACAGCAATTAATCAAATTAAAACATGTTGTTACCAAGTACGAAAAAGAAATATTTAAAGCGCTCTATACTGATTTAAGAAAAAGTCCGGAAGAATGCTGGGTTACAGAAAACGGCATGTTACTTACAGAAATAAACTATGCTTTAAGCAATCTTCATAAATGGATGTCTCCGCAAAGAGTTAAAACCAACCTGCTTAATTTTCCTTCTTCTAGTTATATTGTAAAGGAACCATTAGGTGTTGTATTAATCATTAGTCCTTGGAATTACCCCCTGCAATTATTATTAAAGCCTCTTGTTGGAGCTATTGCGGCAGGGAATTGTATAGTATTAAAATCTTCTGAATTTGCAGTTGCAACAACAATTTTACTCTCAAAAATGATAGAAGAAACATTTGATAAAAAATACATTCTTTTTACTGAAGGTGATGGAGCAGAAGTTGTTTCTAGTATGATGAATCAATTTGTGTTTGATCATGTTTTTTTTACAGGCAGTACATCGGTGGGAAAATCTGTTTATCAATTAGCCGCCAATAATTTAGTGCCCGTAACACTTGAATTAGGTGGCAAAAGTCCTTGTATCATTGAATCTGATGCCGATTTAAGTGTTGCCGCAAAAAGGATTGTAAGTACAAAATTCTCTAATGCAGGACAGATGTGCGTTGCGCCAGATTATGTATTAATTCATGTTTCCATAAAACAAAAATTCATTGATATTTTAATTTCAACTATTGTACAATTTTTCTCTTCAAATGCAGAAACGGCAGAGCATTATGGAAGAATAATCAATGAAAAACAATTCGATAGAATAGTTAAATATTTGAATAATGGAACCATTGTCTTCGGAGGAGATATAAATAGAAAAGAATTGTTTATTGGTCCAACGTTGATGGATAATGTCGATTTGGAAAGTGATATTATGCAAGAAGAAATATTTGGCCCAATTCTTCCACTTATTGGATTTGACAAAATAGAAGATGCTATAAATATCATTGAAAAAAATAAAAACCCATTAGCAACATATATCTTTACCTCATCTAATAAAAAAGAGAAAAAGTGGATAGAAAACATTGCTTTTGGAGGAGGTTGTGTAAATAATGCAACCTGGCATTTAACAAATCATCATCTTCCATTTGGAGGAAGGGGCTATAGTGGAATTGGACAGTATCAAGGCAAATACACTTTTGATACGTTTAGCCATAAGAAATCCATTTTAAAAACACCTACCTGGTTTGACCCCTCCATAAAATATCCTCCATACAAAGGCAAGTTGAATTATTTTAAAAAATTTATACGGTAACAATAAAATCTGATTTTAAATATCACTTATCAATGAAAACAATTGTAACAGTTCTAATAGCACTTGTATTAACTTTAGTATATCTAATGATTGACAATAAACACACCCAACAAATGACAGCTAAACAAAAAGTACTTAAAATGCTGTATCCATTAATAATGAGGAGCGGCAAATCGAAGAAAAATAGTTTTAATAATGAAAATAAAGTATCTCCAGCCGATGATTTCTATTCGCTTTCAGTCACTTTAAATAACGACTCTTTATTCAACATGGCTAGTATAAAAGGCAAAAAGATTTTGTTGGTAAATACAGCCTCTGATTGTGGTTTCACAGCTCAATATGAAAGCCTTGAAAAATTATATCGTCAATACAAAGATAGACTCGTGATCATAGGTTTCCCTTCTAATGATTTTTCAAATCAAGAAAAGAGAAACGATAATGAAATTGCTGCATTTTGCAAAATGAATTACGGTGTAACATTTATGTTGTCTAAGAAAGTTGTCGTATCAAAAAACAGTCAACAAAATGAAGTATACAAATGGTTAACGAACAAAAATTCGAATGGATGGAATGATAATCCGCCTTCTTGGAATTTTTGTAAATATATTGTTGATGAAAATGGGACGCTTACTCATTTTTTCAAGTCTGCTATTGATCCAACAGGCACAGAAATGAAAAAAGCTTTGGGATTTAGCGAAAAGGACTAGCTACTCAAATGCAACTTATTGCGCTATAAAGGACAATTCTGATGATAGTTTATGATTTCAATGGGGCTATGTTGAAATTCGTAATCCTTGTAATGAGTGCTTATTTGATCTAATACTTCATATATTTCCTCAGGTGAATTTAGTGTAACAAGTTTAAACCTAAATTCTTTTATACCCGGCAATCCTTTTAAATAATTTGTATAGTGTCTCCTCATTTCATTTATCCCAACTATTGGACCTTTCCAATCAAGTGATTTGCTTAAATGTTTTTTGCAAACTGATATCCTTTCTTCCAAAGTAGGGGAGGGAAGTATTGTTCCGTCTTTCAAATAAGCTTTTATCTCCCTGAAAATCCATGGATAACCTATCGCAGCTCTTCCTATCATAATCCCATCTATGCCATATCTATTTTTGTATTCAAAAGCTTTCTGGGCACTATCAATATCACCATTTCCAAATATAGGAATGTGTATTCTGGGGTTATTTTTTACTTTTCCAATTAGCGTCCAGTCGGCTTCTCCTTTATATAATTGAGCCCTTGTTCTCCCATGAATTGATAAAGCTTTTACACCTACATCTTGCAACCTTTCTGCTACTTCTTCAATATTTTTGCTATTATCATCCCATCCTAGCCTTGTTTTAACTGTAACGGGCAGCGCAGTGCTTTTTACTACAGCTTCGGTTAGGCGTATCATTAAGTCGATATCTTTTAATACGCCAGCTCCCGCACCTTTACTAACCACTTTTTTTACAGGGCAACCAAAATTAATATCTACCAAATCAGGATTAACCGTCTCACAGATTTTAGCACTCATAGCCATTGCCTCTTCGTCGCCACCAAATATTTGAATACCAAAAGGTCTTTCTTCTTCACTGAAATCTAATTTTTGTTTACTTTTTATTGCATCACGAATTAATCCTTCACTGCTGATGAATTCGCTGTACATTATATCGGCACCATTGTCTTTACAAACAGCCCTGAATGGAGGATCGCTAACGTCTTCCATAGGCGCAAGTAATAATGGGAAGTCCGGTAATTCGATATTGCCAATTTTGGGCATAGTATTTTTGTATATTGCAATACAAATTTACGCTTAATACATCGTCTATGCAATTTAAAAGCAATAAAGGTTATTCTTCAGTAGGACAATTGGGCATGTTACTCCTTTTTTTAGGTGTTGGGCTAGTCCTCACGACTATTATGCAAATGATAATCGGAATAAAAATAACGCCACCGGGCACCCCATTAGAAAAAATAGGAGAAGCTATGTTGCAATCCATGAAAGACCCCCAAAATGTTAGTATTATTAGAATATTGCAAATTACAAGTACCTGCTTTATGTTTTTTATACCCGCATTTTTATTTTCTTTGGTTTGCAATGGGAAAGAATTATTTTGGATTGGCTTTAATAAATATTTCAATGGGTTTCAAGTTTTAATAGGATTTTTAATAATTTTTGCTGCTAATATTATGGCAGGTCCATTGCAGGAATTAAGCGAAAAAATAATAAGCAATTTTTATTCTTTGAATTTATTTGCAATTAGACTTGAAGAGGCATATAATGAGCAAGTAGTATTATTAAGTAATTTAAAAGGAGTCGGAGATTTGGTTTTAGCGCTTATTATTATGGCTTTTTTTCCCGCCCTCTTTGAAGAATTGTTTTTTAGAGGCGCCTTGCAAACAATATTAGTAAAATGGTGGAAAAAACCAATCATAGCAATTTTGGTCACTTCCATTATTTTTAGTCTAATCCACATGTCTATTTATCTTTTTTTAAGTAGGGTTGCTTTAGGATTTGTATTAGGACTGCTGTTTTACAAAACGAAAAACATTTGGGTAAACACAATTGCTCATTTTTTAAATAATGCGTTAGCCGTTTTGCAAATGTATACATTAAGTAATGCTAAAGAAAAAATTGACGTTAGTAAACTAGACCCTCATTTTGATTGGTGGATAGGTGTTTTAGCGATTTTTGTATTAATAGCTTTGTTTAATTTTCTAAACAAGTATACGTCACTAAATGTGCTAAAAATAAATGCCAAAGAAACACAATTATTATCAAATCGCATCCCTGATAATCCGTTCGAAGTCTTTGGTACTTAATTGATGATAAGTTTTGCTGAATGCATGAAATCAAAAAGAAATAGTACATCAAATTAAAAAATAAAAAAGTGGCATTAAATTTAAATACGTTTAAAACTAGAACATTGACGGCAATAGTATTTGCGGTAATCATGCTCTTAGGATTATTAGTGAATTCAGTTTTCTTTACTAGTCTTTTTTTAATTATAATGGCAGGGTGCCTGTGGGAGTTTGTTAAAATTGTAAATTTAATTACGGTCAGACAAAAACCAATTTTCATTTTACTTGGCGTTCCTTATATTTTATTTCCAATTTATGAATTAATTTATCTGGGCACACATACTATAGAAGGCAACCAGTTGTTTTCACCATTAATCCCTTGTGGAATTATTTTTTCAATTTGGATAAACGATACTGCAGCTTATTTAGTAGGGTCTTTCATAGGCAAAACGCCCCTAACAAAAATTTCCCCCAAAAAAACTTGGGAAGGAACTATTGGCGGCATTTTAATATGCATTTCTTTAGTTACAATACTAGGAGCAAACATCACTATTGCAAAAGAATTGGCTTGGCAGCACTGGATGATAATTGCTGCCATCTGTGGGGTTTTTGGAACTTTTGGAGATTTACTAGAAAGTAAACTTAAAAGAAGTGCTAATTTAAAAGATAGTGGACAAATAATGCCAGGCCACGGAGGTTTCTTAGACAGGTTTGATTCTTTATTAATAGCAGTGCCTTTCGTTTGGCTTTATATTAAAATATTTCTATAGCTTATTCGCAGATACTTTTATTTGTACATTTGCAATAAAAAAACATGACTATACATCGCGAAGGCACTCCCACAATTATCATTTCAGCTTTGGTTCTTGCCGTACTAAATTTGCTAGTTTGTTGGTTAGCTTGTAACAGTTACTGTTGGATTTCTGAAATATTTATAGGGCTATCTATATGTACGTGGTTATTTTTAATATCATTTTTTAGAATACCATCTAGAAAACTAACGATTAACGATAATTTAATTATTGCGCCTGCAGATGGTAAAGTAGTAGTTATTGAAGAAATGTATGATGAAGAATACTTTAAAGAAAAAAGGCTGCAAGTTTCAATATTCATGAGTCCTGCTAATGTACATGTAAATAGAAATCCTATCAACGGCGAAGTAGTTTACAATCAATATCACAAAGGAAAATATTTAGTGGCATGGAATCCAAAATCTTCAACAGAGAATGAACGACATTCTGTTGTTATAAAAAAAGGCCAAAAAGAGATTTTAGTGAAGCAAATTGCTGGTGCTTTAGCCAAGAGGATTGTAAATTATCTTAAAATAGGTCAAAAAGTGAATCAAGGCGATGAATTGGGTTTTATTAAATTTGGAAGCAGGGTTGACCTATTGCTCCCTATTGGAACCGAAATAAAGGTTACATTAAACCAGCATGTAAAGGGGGGAGTAGATATAATAGCTGCTCTTTAAGAAAATTAACACATATTTCTTTGATTAAAAAAATATGTTACCTAAATTCGTATACGTTTAAATAATTAAAAACATATAACATGAAAAAAGTATTATTATTAGCAACAGCTGCATTATTAGTAAGTGGCGTTTCTTTCGCAAACAACGACAAAGACAAAAAGAAAAAATGTGCAAAAGGTAAAACTTGTTGTCAAAAAGCAAAAAAATGTAGTAAAGACAAAGAAAAAGAAACAACAGCTGAAATGAAAGCTAACTAGTTTTTTTTAATCTAATTTAAGCCTCCTTTATAGGGGGCTTTTTATTTGAAGATATCTTCCAATTCGCGAAGTTGAGTAATTGTATATGTAGGCTTAATTTCTGTAATTGCTTCCACATGATTTACGAATATGCAATCCATTCCGAAATCAAGCGCACCTTTAATGTCTGCATCTAAATTATCACCAATCATAATGCAATCGCTAACATTTGCATTTACTTTATTGATAGCGTATTCAAATATTTCTTTTTCAGGCTTCATACTATTACTCGATTCGGAAGTAATGACATGAGTAAAAAAATGATCAATGTTGCTATTCTTAATTTTTTTCCATTGTGTTTTTTCGAACCCATTTGTAATTAAATGCAAAGCATAATCTTTTTGTTGTAAGTATTTTAATATCTCTTTTGTATAAGGGAAAACCGTTTCTTTAGTCGGCAATATTTCTAAATATCTCGCACTTAAAGATTTTGAAAGTGCTTCATCGCCAATTTTAAATTCAAGCAATGTTCTCCACATTCTCCTCCATTTTAGCTCATCGGCACTTATATATCCATTTTGATATCTTGCCCATAGGATTTTATTATGCGATAAATATTTTTCAAAAAAAGGGATAAAATCGCTGGAAATCAACTTATCAAGCTCATATTCTTTGAATAATTCGGACATAGCAACTTTTGCATTTGTGTCAAAATCCCACAAAGTATGGTCAAGGTCAAAAAAAAGATGAGTATACTTTCGCATTTATTTTTTGAT
>Ga0209086_10001796_pt1 | contig 17225 bp, 15 predicted proteins | sample M_130207_XF_Meta_FD_187312 | JGI IMG/M metagenome (GOLD analysis project Ga0209086, IMG submission 187312) | Freshwater microbial communities from Lake Montjoie, Canada to study carbon cycling - M_130207_XF_MetaG (SPAdes) (version 2) | ecosystem: Environmental > Aquatic > Freshwater > Lake... | reverse complement strand
AACGGAAAGTACACTTCGCCGCGAATCTCAATCACCGGGGGATGCCCCGTGCCGTGAAGCCGGAGCGGAATCCCACGAATGGTGCGGAGGTTCGCGGTAATGTCCTCGCCCACCGTCCCGTTGCCACGCGTCGCGCCCGTGACGAACACCCCATCACGATAGGTGAGGCTCACCGCCGCGCCGTCAATCTTGAGTTCTGTGCAGTACCCGTCGGTCGCGACAGCCTCGCTCACGATTTTCACCGCGCGCGTGTTCCAGTCCACGACTTCGTCGTCACTGAACGCGTTGTCGAGCGAGATCATGGGCACCAAATGCGCGTGCTTCGCGAAACTCGTGGCGGGCTCCGCCCCAACGCGCATGGTCGGCGAGTCCAGTGTCCGCAGCTCCGGGTGCGCACGCTCAATTGCCTGCAGTTCACGGAACAGCAGATCGTACTCGCGGTCCGCCAGCGTTGGCCGATCGAGCACGTAATACTCGTGCGACGCCCGTTCGAGCAGCTCGCGAAGTTCAGCGGCGCGGGCGACGGTCTGCGTCATAGTTTGCGGAGTTTCTCCGCGGCAAGTCGCTGATACACCTCGTCATTGAACTCGCGAACCGGCGCCGCAATGATGACTTCATAGGTCGCCCGCGCTTTGGCCTTCATCCTCCGGTCGGCGTAGATCGCAGCGAGGTCCATGCGGTGCACCAAGCGATCGGGGTCCAGCGCCACCGCCTTCTCCATGAGTCGCTGCGCCTCCTCCCAACTTGCGATCTTGAACATATCGGTCTTGAAGAAGGCCCGTGCGAGCGCACGAGAAATGATGTCGGTGCGCATCACCTCGGCATGCCACATCCCAAGCACGTGCAACGCCCCGGCGTGCAGGGAATCGCCCTTGAGGGCCGCCAGCGCCTCATCGCGCACAAGCTCCGCAAACTTGATCCGATCTCTCGGGGTCACGCTCAGCGCTCGGCGCCCCGCGGCGCGCGACAGGGCGAAGTGCCCGTCTGCACCGAGTGGGTTTACCTCAGCGGCTCGCCGCCCATACGATTCGGCTTGGCTCAGCGCCTCGTCTTGGGCTTTTCCTTTCCCATAGGACTCGGCGAGGTCCACCTGGGCCCGTGACGCTTTCCACAATGCATCGTAGTTCTTAGGTTCCGATTGGAGCGCGGCGCGATATCGATCAAGCGCGGCGGGCACCTTGCGGAGCGTGTATTCGTGGTCGCCGAGCGCGATCTGCTCGCGCGCGGTGGACTGCGACAATGCAGGACGTGCGCTCGCCACCAAAGCGGCAAGCGCGATTCCGAAGCAAAGGACTGCTGTACCCCGCCGACCCAAGGCCATGCGCCACCTGCGAAAGAAGTTTCCCCTGCACTACCCGAATGTTCGCCACCCCCGCGGACGGGGTCAATGACATTTCGCGACTTGATCGAATGCAAGCGCGACGGCGGTGAAATCTCCGTCGACGCATGGCACCAGTTTACGCGCGACCTCGCCGCAGGAACGCTCGCCGACTATCAGGTGTCTGCGCTCCTCATGGCAATCTATTTCCGGGGGCTGACAGAGCGCGAAACCACCGCCCTGATGGAGGGCATGCTCGCCAGTGGCCGGTCGCTGGAGCTGCGGCATTTGCCCGTCGGCCGCGTGGACAAGCACAGTACCGGCGGGGTTGGGGATAAGGTATCGATCGCCCTAGCGCCAATCGTCGCCGTGTGCGGGGTTGCCGTGCCGATGATGTCTGGGCGCGGGCTCGGACATACGGGGGGAACACTCGACAAGCTCGAGTCGATTCCGGGCTTCCGCACCCGCATCCCACTCGCCGAAGCCACGCGCCAGCTTGAGCAGCTCAACTGCGCATTGATGGGCCAGTCCGGCGAGATCGCGCCGGCGGATCGGATCCTTTATGCGCTCCGCGATGCCACGGCGACCGTCGAGAGCATTCCCCTGATCTCGGCATCAATCATGAGCAAGAAAATGGCGGAGTCGCTCACCGGTCTTGTGCTTGACGTGAAGACCGGTGCGGGCTCCTTTATGCCGAAGCTTGAGGATGCACTGACGCTCGCCCACACGATGATCGCGATTGGCGCGCGGCACGCGGTTCCCGTGGTGGCCTTGCTCACGAATATGGACGCCCCGCTGGGCGAAGCCTGCGGCAATGCCAACGAGGTCGCGGAGTCTATTGACCTACTCAAGGGCGGAGGGCCAGCCGATTTGCGTGCACTCACCCTTCGGACCGCCGCCGAGATGCTTGTGCTCGGTGGCACCGATGCCACGCTCGAGGGTGCGATGTTGCGCGCGCGTGGCGCCGTGGAGAGCGGGGCCGCGCTGCAACGATTCCGCGAGATTATCGCCGCGCAGGGTGGTGATCCGCGCGTCTGTGACGATCCGGCCGCGATTCTGCCGCAGCCCGCGCTCCGTATACCGTTTGTGGCTGAGCGCGACGGCATCGTGCAGCGGGTGGAGCCACGGATCGTGGGCAAGGGGATTAGCGCGATGGGTGGCGGGCGCAACACGATGGCGGATACCATCGATGCGTCGGTCGGCTTTCGTATCACGGCACGGCCGGGCGATGCGGTGCGTGTAGGTGAGACTCTCGCGATGATTGAAGCGCGCGACGCGCTCTGCGCCGAGGCGGGACGTGCGGCGTTGGCGGCTGCCGTCGTGATTGGTCCGGGGGCCGTTGTACCGCGGCCGCTGATTTCCCATCGCGTCACGACTAGCGGAGTGGAACGGGTCGCCTAAATTCAGTAAGATTCGGCCGAATCGAGGGATTCCGCCATACGAACTGGAACTACTGGGAGCGCATCCGATGGAGAAGTTCGAGAAGCTGGCAGCACAGGGTGCGTTAGCGATGGCCGGCGGTCTTGTTGGCGTGTACGGGCTATTGCTGTACGTGTGGCGCCCGACCCTCACCGGCGGAGCGCCGGGTGCGACGGGCGGCATCACGCCGCTCCTCTGGGCCGTGCTCGCGATTGCGATGGCCGTTCCGGTCGCGGTTCTCGCGGGTGTGCACGTGGTGTTCGCACGCGACCTCCAGGGCGGCGCCAAGCCGATGCATTAGGAAGCCTGTACAAAAGACCACGCCGGCGCGAGCGCCGGCGTGGTCTTTGTGTATTGAGGGCGGCCTTCACTGCCGCGCGGCGACCTTAGATGTCGAGGTTGCTCGCGAACTTGGCGTTTGCCTCGATGAACAAGCGACGTGGTTCGACTTCGTCACCCATCAGCGTCTGAAAGAGGGAGTTCGCGTGCACGGCGTCCTCGACGGTGACCTGGAGGATGGTGCGCGTCTCCGGGTCCATCGTGGTCTTCCAGAGCTGGTCAGGGTTCATCTCGCCGAGGCCCTTATAGCGCTGGATGTTGATGTTCGACTTATTGGATTCGCCTCCGCCGAGGCGCTTCGTGATCTCTTCACGCTCGGCCATGTCGTAGGCGTAGTACTCTTCCTTTCCTTTAGCCACGCGGAAGAGCGGCGGCTGCGCGATGTACACGAAGCCCGACTCAATCAGCTGGGGCATCTGCCGATAGAAGAAGGTCAGCAGCAGGGTGCGGATGTGGGCGCCGTCGACGTCGGCGTCCGTCATAATGATGATCTTGTGATAGCGGGCGTTGCCGATCTGGAACTCGTCCTCGCCGATGCCGGCGCCGATCGCGGTGATGATTGTCCGGATCTCGTCGTTCGAGAGGATCTTGTCGATGCGCGCCTTCTCGACGTTCAAGATCTTGCCGCGCAGCGGGAGGATCGCCTGGAACATGCGGTCGCGTCCCATCTTGGCGGAACCACCGGCCGAGTCACCTTCGACCAAGTAGATCTCGCACATCGCCGGATCGCTCAGTGAGCAATCGGCGAGCTTGCCCGGCAGGTTGCCGACGTCGAGCGCCGACTTCTTGCGCGTGAGGTCGCGCGCCTTGCGGGCCGCTTCACGCGCACGCGCCGCCGACAGCGCCTTCTCGAGGATGATATTGGCGACGCGCGGATGTCCCTCGAGGTAGTCCGCCAGCCACTCGTTCACGACCGTCTTGACCGCGCTCTCCACTTCGGAGTTTCCGAGCTTGGTCTTGGTCTGGCCTTCGAACTGCGGTTCGCGGACCTTCACTGAGAGCACAGCGGTGAGCCCTTCACGGACGTCGTCGCCGGTGAGCTTGATGTCCTTGTCCTTCTTGGCGAACGACGACTTGTCGAGATGCTTGTTGATCACGCTCGTGAGCGCCGACTTGAAGCCGGTGAGGTGGGTGCCACCCTCGTGCGTGTTGATGTTGTTCACGAACGAGAACATGGTCTCGCTGTAGCCGTCGTTGTACTGAATCGCGAGCTCGATCCCGATGTCGTCCTTCTCGGTGTCGAGGTGGACGATGTCGGTATGCAGTGCCTTCCGGCTCTGGTTCAAGTACGCGACGAATTCCTTGAGCCCGCCCTTCGCGTGGTAGTGCTCGGACTTCTCCTGCCCCTCTCGCTCGTCGGTGAGCGTGATCATCACGCCCTTGTTCAAGTACGAGAGCTCGCGGAGACGCGACGCGAGAATCGTGTAGTCGTACACGAGTTCGGTGAAGATCTCGGCGTCGGGCTTGAACCAGACTTTGGTGCCGGTCTCCTTCGCGGCGACCTTGCCGAGCACCTTGAGCTTCGTCGTCGTGTCGCCACGCGTGAAGTCCATGTAATGCTCTTTCCCGTCGAGCTTGACCCACACCTTGAGCGTCTCGGAGAGTGCGTTCACGACGGACACACCCACGCCGTGCAGACCACCAGAGACCTTGTACGAGTTTTTGTCGAACTTACCGCCGGCGTGCAGCACCGTCATGGCCAGTTCGATGCCCGGAATCTTCTCGACCGGGTGGATATCGACCGGGATGCCGCGCCCGTTGTCTTCGACGGTGATCGAGTTGTCGCCGTGGATCGTGACCTTGACGCTGTCGCAGTAGCCGGCGAGCGCTTCGTCGATCGAGTTGTCGACGACCTCGTACACGAGGTGATGCAGACCACGACCACTGGTGCTGCCGATGTACATGCCCGGGCGTTTGCGCACCGCCTCGAGACCCTTCAGGACCTGGATGTTGGAGGCACCGTAGGTGGAATCGGCAGCGTCGTTCGTCTTGGCCATTGGACTCGCAGGAGGAGGCGGAACGGGGGGCGGAACGGGGGGCGGACCGGTGTGGACTCCGGCGCGAAGAAATGCCGAATCTCCCTACTCGACCGCGACACTGAAAATTAGGCATTTGCGCGCGGAGGCGCAATCGCCGGAGCGGCATGGTCCACAGCCCCAGCACAGCCCGCAAAGAGCCGTCCCCCAAGGACTTACCAGCCCCCTAGCGGATGAGCTCCCACCGGATGCGCTTCACCGCGGCTGGTCCCGGATGGGCGTTGATTTTGGCAACCAACGTGCGCTCCATCATCGAGAGTTCCTGCATCCATCCGTGCGACTTCACGCCGACAAATAATGTGCCGTCGTCGGTGAGCATACGCGGGGCCGTTACGCCCGCGATTTGTGCTCCGACGATGGTGTGCCACTCAACCAACACGCGCGCGCGTCCGACGCGCGCATCCAGCCCGCTCTCCCTGAGAAAACTTGCGAGCGCGTCGCCGATACTACTCGGCTTACTCTTGGGTCGTTCGTCGCTCACCGGAGCCTCATGCGGCGCGCACCGGGGTGAACACGCCGTCGATCACACGCCACCGCTCGAGGCGGGTAAAGCCGTCGGGAATCTCTTCTTCCCGTGGTACGCAAAGCACGGTCTGTCCGAGTCCATGCGCAGAGGCCGCGTCGATGAGCGCGAGCACGCGGTCGGCACGCCGGCGATCAAGTTCCGCGAATGGGTCGTCGAGCAGAAGCAGCGGCTGGGCCCCGCGCGCACGGAGGGTCGCCGCTTCCAGGAGACGGAGCGCGATTGCCGCAGTGCGCTGCTGGCCCGCCGAGCCAACGGTGCGCAAATCGCGACCATCGAGCGCGATGTGCAGATCGTCACGGTGCGGCCCCGCGTGCGTGAGGCCGCGCCGGATATCGTGGTCGCGCCCGCGCTGGAGCGCATCAGCGAGTGCGCCGCGGCAGTCGTGCGCGTCGGCGAGTGCCGAGCCGTACGCGAGCCTCATTGGCGCGCGCTCTCCAATGGCGTGCACAAGCCGTGCGAACTCGTCGGCCTGCGCCGCGACCCAGGCGCGGCGTTCCTCGATGAGTACGGCCCCGTGCTGCGCCAGCATCGGCTCCCACGCGGCGACCGACGCTGCCGCCGCGGCGCTGCGTGCGGCGTCGCGGAGCGTGGCATTCCGCCGAGCGAGCGCCGCGCGGTACTGGCGCAACGCATGCAGGTACGGCGCCGAGGTCAGCGCGAGCACGATGTCGAGATAGCGGCGTCGTTCGGCGGGAGCGCCCGCAACCAAGACGACATCGGCAGGGGAGAATCCGACTGAGGGGAGCGCGCCGAGGGCATCGGTGAGTCGCGTGATTTCAACACCGTCGAGCGTGACTTTTTTGCGGCCCGCGCGATCCGCGCCGGCGCCGCAACTGCGCGACGGTGCGCCTTCCATCGTCGCGCCGATATGAAACCCCGTCGCCCCAAAGCGGATCAGGTCGCGGTCGCGGGCTCCGCGCGTCGAGCGGAGGAGTTCCAGATAGGCGATCGCTTCGAGCAGATTCGTCTTGCCGTGCCCGTTCTCGCCGATAACTGCGACACCGTCGGCGGGGAAGCGCAACTCCGCGGTGGCGATGTTACGAAAATCGCGGAGTGCGAGCGCGGTGAGCGTGACGCGCGCGCTGATTGGTGCCCCGAGAGGTGCCCCGAGAGGTGCCCCGAGAGGTGCCCCGAGAGGTGCCCCGAGAGGTGCCCCTGCAGCGCGCGCCGGTACGGTCACCACCAGTGACACGCCCTGCTCAGGCGCCGCGAAAGGTCGCGGCGCGCTTCTCCAGAAACGCGGTCGTGCCTTCCTTCATGTCGGCGGTGTTCGCGAGCCCTCCAAAGACGTCAGATTCCAGCTCGAGCGCCTGGTCGAGCGGGAGATCGAGTCCGCGGTCCACCACCGCGATGACTGCGGCCAGCGCGAGCGGGCCGTTCTTGAGAATCGCCGTCGCCATCGCGCGGGCGCTGTCGAGTAAAGCCTCGGGAGCGACCACGGCATTCGCGATGCCGAGCCGATACGCTTCGGTGCCGTCGATGGGATCGCCGGTGAGCAACAACTGGAGCGCCCGCCCACGTCCGACGAGCCGCGCGAGGCGCTGCGTCCCGCCGTAGCCGGGGATGAGGCCGAGTTTTACCTCGGGAACACCCAGCTTGGCGCTCTGCGTGACAATGCGAATGTGACAGGCGAGCGCGAGCTCGCAGCCTCCGCCGAACGCGAATCCGTTGATGGCCGCAATGACGGGCTTGGGGCCCCGCTCGATGGACCGGAACACCTGTTGCCCAATCCGCGAGGTGGCGGCGAGCGCGGTCGCGTCCTGCGTGGCGATCGCTGCGATGTCCGCACCGGCCACGAAGGCGCGTCCGGCGCCTGTCAGGATGATGGCGCCGACTGCAGGATCTGCGTGGAGTGCGCTGACGCACAGCCCGAGCTCGCCCATGAGCGTGGCGTTAAGCGCGTTGAGCTTGTCGGGACGATTGATCGTGATCGTGGCAATGCGGTCCACAATCTCGACAAGCAGCATCTCGTATGACATGGCAGGGCGGTCGGAGGGGGTGAGCCTGAAATCTATCCGCGAATGCCGCCGCGCGTGGGCGGGGTTAAGTTTCCCCCCTGTGGAACCCATTCGTGCTGTGCAGTGGTCGCCCGTGGGCGACGCCCTCCGCATCATCGACCAACGCCTCCTCCCGGACGCCTTCGTTGAACGGGAGTTGCGCACGGTCGAGGAGGTCATGGAGGCCATGCGCACGCTCGCCGTACGTGGGGCGCCGGCGATCGGGGTCGCGGCCGCGATTGGCCTCGTGGCCACACTGCTCCCCTTCGGCGACGAGGATCCGCACCTCTTCCGCGCGCGGCTCCAAGCGCATGCGGGGCTGATTGGCGGCGCGCGCCCCACGGCAGTGAATCTGTCCTGGGCCATGCGGCGGATGCTGGATGCCGCCGCCGCGCGCCCCGTGGCCACCAGCGCGGTGCTCGTCGACCTGCTCCGACGTGAGGCCACCGCGATTCTCGACGAAGACATCGCGATGTGTCGAGCAATCGGGACACACGGGGCCACGCTGATTCCGGATGGCACGCGCGTGTTGACGCATTGTAATGCCGGCGCGCTCGCGACCGCCGGCATTGGGACCGCGCTCGCTCCAGTCTACGTCGCGCACGAGGCTGGCCGTGCCGTCCACGTGTTCGCGGACGAGACCCGCCCCCTGCTGCAGGGGAGCCGGCTCACGGCCTGGGAGCTCGAGCGCGCTGGCGTGCCAGTCACCGTGATTACGGATGCCATGGCAGCAAGCCTGATGCGCGCCGGCGAGATCGACATGGTCTTCGTCGGTGCCGATCGAATTGTCCGCAATGGCGACGTCGCGAACAAGATCGGCACCTACAACGTCGCGGTGATTGCCAAGCACCACGGGATCCCGTTCTATGTGTGCGCACCGTGGAGTACAATCGATCACGCGACCACGTCGGGCGCGGCCATCGAGATCGAGCAGCGCCACGCCGACGAAGTGCGCCATGTCCGTGATACGGTGGTCGCACCGGTGAACATCCCCGTGCGGAACCCGGCCTTCGATGTAACACCGCACGAGCTGGTGACAGCCATCGTCACCGACCGCGGCATCTTCCGCGCGCCCTATGCGTTCACCTTCCCGCACGCTCAACCAAACTAATGCGCGCTGTCCTCGCCATTGATCAGGGAACCACGGGCTCCACCTGCCTCGTCATTTCGGCAGATGGTCGGATTCGCGGGCGCGGGTATCGGGAAATCACGCAGTACTTCCCCGAGCCTGGCTGGGTCGAGCACGACGCCGAAGAAATCTTTATGCGCACCGTTGAGGCAGCACGCGAGGCGATTGCACAGAGCGCCGCTGACGGCATCGTCCCCGAAGCGATCGGCATCACCAATCAGCGCGAGACGGTTCTCCTTTGGGATCGCGCCTCGAGCGTACCGATCGGACGAGCAATCGTCTGGCAGGACCGCCGGACCGCCGCGCGCTGCGCCGCGCTCACGCCGCAGCGTGACGCCATTGCGGCGGCCACCGGACTGGTCACCGATCCATACTTCTCGGCCACCAAACTCGAGTGGCTGCTCGAACATCGGTTGGGCGTCGCCCCGCGATCGCTCGACACGATCGTCGCCGGCACCATCGATAGTTGGCTCATCTGGCGTCTCACGAACGGCGCTGTCCACGCGACCGACCCGACCAATGCGTCGCGCACGATGCTGTACGACATCAACGCTAAATCATGGAGCGCGCCGCTCTGTGCACTTTTTAACGTGCCGATGTCCTTACTCCCCGAGGTCCGGCCGTCCAGCGGGTCGTTCGGAGTGGCCGCGGCCGAGCACCTCGGTCGCGAGTTGCCAATCTGCGGCGTGGCGGGTGACCAGCAAGCCGCGCTGTTCGGACAAGGGTGCTGGACCGCCGGCACAAGCAAGAACACCTATGGCACCGGTGCCTTCCTGTTATTGAATACCGGCACTGCACGTCCGACGGGTGGCCAAGGGTTGCTCACCACCGTGTGCTGTGACGCCACGGGCGCGCCGGCCTACGCCCTCGAAGCCAGCATTTTTATCGCGGGCGCGGCCGTACAATGGCTCCGCGACGGGCTCGGACTCCTCGAGCGCGCGGGAGATTCCGAGGCGATGGCGCGCAGCCTGACCTCAAACGATGGCGTCTACTTCGTGCCCGCGCTCACCGGACTCGGCGCACCCGACTGGGAGCCCGGAGCACGCGGCACGATCGTCGGCCTCACGCGTGGGACCACGCGCGAGCACTTGGTGCGCGCGGCACTTGAGGCCATGTGCTTCGGCACGGCGGACGTCCTGCAGGCAATGCGCGCGGCAAGCGGTGCACCGCTCGACGTCCTGCGTGTGGATGGTGGTGCCGCCGCGAATTCGTGGTTGATGCAGTTTCAATCTGACGTGCTCGGCGTTGCCGTGGAGCGCCCCGATATCGTCGAGACCACGGCCATGGGCGCCGGAGCATTGGCCGGGATTTCTGCTGGCGTGTGGCCAAGCGCCGATGCATTCCTCACCGCGCGCACCTACCAAAGGTTTGCTCCCGGCGAGGGAGCAGTCGCTGCGCAGCACGCCATAAAAGGCTGGCACCGCGGCGTGCGCGCGGCGGTCGCCTGGGCGCGTGACACCGAGTAATCGCCGATGAATTTCGTTCTCGTGTTCGCGCTCTGGAGCGGCCCTGCTCCCACGCCAGCATCTCCAGGCGACCGGTGGTTCGGTCCGGATAAACTCTTGCACTTCACGGCATCAGCGCTCATTCAATCGGTAGCGCATACGGCACTCCGTTCGCGCGGCATGACGTATGCCAATGCAAGCTGGAGCGCCGCGGGCGTCACTGCAGTCGCCGGTATCGGCAAGGAACTCTGGGACCTGAAACGGCACGACGATTTCAGTCTCCGCGATCTCACGTGGGACGCTGTCGGCGGCGCGTCGGGGGCGGTGCTTATGCGGCAGGCCGACCGGTGATGTGCCCATGACACTGCTCGGCCAGTTCGCACTGTGGGGCGCGTTCGTGTTCGCCGCGGTCGCGGTAACCATGGCGACGCTCTCGGGCGCGCTGAGGCGCCCGACGTACACAACCGGCGCCTCATGGGCGCTGGCTGGCGCGGCAGTGCTGACCTCCGCAGCGCTGGGCGTTCTCGCCCGTGTGCTGATTGCGAGTGATTTTACAATTCGCTACGTCGCGACCTTCACCGCATTCAGCCTCCCTGACGCATTCAGACTCGGCGCGATTTCCTCTGGTCCTCCGGGAGTACTCCTGCTCTGGTCCACCGGACTCGCTATCGCCGCGGCCTGTGCAGCTCACCACGGAGTCCGTGAGGATGCGCGCCGTGGGGCAATGCTCGTGCTCGCGCTCGCCGTGGTGGTGCTCTTTGCGCTCACCCTCTGTGCGATCGACCACAATCCGTTCATCCGCGTTGATCCGGCGCCCATCGACGGACTCGGTATGGATCCTGAGCTACAGCGCGGCTCCATTCTGCTGGCAACTCCACTTCTCCTCATCGGACTTGGCATTGCGACGGCCGCTGCGGTTGTCGGGGCGCTGGCCGCGCTGGGTCGTCCGTTCTCGGTGCGTAGTACTGGGTTGCTGCGGCAACTCGCGGCCGCCACGGAGCTCACACTTGTGCCCGGTGTTCTGCTCGGTGTCCGCGCGGCGTCTCAGGTTGGGACCGGAGGATTCCGGCTCTGGGATCAGTTGCATGTCGGCGCGGTCGTCGTATTAGTGACGGCATTCGTGGTCTCCTGGGTCGCGACTTCGGAAAACGACGCGGGGCTCGGCGGCTTTGCGCGCCGCGTGAGTATCGTTGGGATAGCGGTTACCGCGATCGGCATGGCGTCTTTTCCGTTGCGCACCAGCGCGGATCTCCTGCTGCGCGACGGTCAGTCCACCACGCTGACGGATTGGTTCGGACGCGAGTGGAGATTCGTGAGTCAGGGCACGAGTCGATTCGAGCGGCCGCCGAATCAATACGTGCTTGCGCTCTCGCTCGCCCCGACCGTCGGTAACCGACGCCTACCGCTGATGACCGCCGAACAGCGCGAATACGTGGACGGCCGCGGAGAATCACGCGACGAGCCAGTGCGAATCACGGGTCTTTCCAGCGGAACGTTCGTGGATGCGCAACTCGCACTGTTGGACATCGGACCTGGTGCTGCGATGGTGCGCCTCACGCTGTGGCCGCTCAGGGCACTGCTTGCAGTAGGGGCGTGTGTCGTGTGGCTTGGATCACTGCTGCGCCTCGTGGCGGCGCTGACCGCGCCGCCACGTATCCTAGCGCAGCGCCTCGTATCCTAGCGCAGCGCCTTCGCGAAGCAGTGTTTTTCGCCAACTAAGATTTCGCTCTGATCGAGCGTCTGATATCGCGCGATTTTTTCTGGAAAACGCGAAAGCGCCGCGCGCTCGAATCCGCACGAGAGAAAGAGATCATCGGAGTACGAGACCGCGAAGAGCTCCTTGTAGCCTCGCGTGCGGGCCAGACTCTCGGCGGCGGTGATCAGCAACTTTCCATGCCCGAGCCCCTGGGCGTCAGGAGAGACGGCGAGCGAGATCAACTCCACCACTGACGGGGAGTACTCGTCAAGTGCGACGCACCCAACAATTCCGCCATCGGCACTGCGGACCACGCGATAGTCGTGAAGATGCGCGTAGGCAAAGTCCGGCGATCGCTGCAGGGTGAGGCCCTGCGGGGCAAATCTATTGTTCAGGTCGACCACCGCCTGAATATCGGTCTCATGCGCTGCGCCAATCTGCATCAGCGTTCTACCACCTCGAGGCGCCGCAGCGCCGCGCGTATGGGGATCAGTGTCGCCGCAATGCACAAGAGCGCTGCGGCCGTGAATCCCGCGATCATCGCCGTCGGATCGGTGTTTGTTCCAAACGCCTCTGCCGACAGGTAGCCGTAGACCGGCTTGGCCTCCAGAATCACCACGCCACCAATCACGCTGATCGACGCCATCATAAACAATAGTCCACCGAACGACGTGGGGATCTGTGCCGCGTTCTCGGTTTCGTATTGGGGGAACAGCGTGCCGAACCCGAGGGCCATGCCCGCGACGGCGAACGTCAGCAGCGTGATCGACATCACAGATACGAGGAACATGAACGCTGACACCTGCAGGAGGTAGTCCGTCACCCCCACAATGCCGAGGGCGAGCACGAGCAATGGTGCGGTGCCCACCCAAAACTTTGCCCACAGGAGATCACGCACCTGCATCGGACTTGAACGCAGGAGCCACAGCGTGCGTCCTTCCAGCGACACGCCGGGAAAGATGAAGCGTGCCGCGATCGAAGCCAAGACGAAGCCGGCGAGGATCAGATTCAGAAACGGAATGACGTTTACGAGGAAGAACGTGATGCCCTCACCATGGAGCGGCAGGAACTTGATATTGTAGACGTAGACCACCACGAGCACGGCCAGCAAGATCAGCTGCGACCACTGCGTCGTATCCCGGAAGAACAGCCGGAGTTCTTTGGTCACGAGTTCGCGGCGAAGCACGCCGAGAGGGGCCAGGAGCTGTTGTCCGATCGCGTGCAGGCGTCCTGACTGCACCGAGCGTTGCGAACTCTCCTGCGCCTTGCTGAATCCGGTGAGGTAGAGCGAGCGATGGAGCAGTGCACCGAACGTGACGGCGACGGCGGCCGTCGACCAGAGCAGATAGAGCGTCAGCCAGTCGTGCGTTCCGGTGAGCGCTCCCATGATACTCCGCTGCGCCCACTCGCTTGGCAGGAGGGGTGAGGTCGGTGTTCGCAGGACCGAGACGAACTCCACGAGGGAACGAAATCCCTCGGGGCGCGCGAGTCGCTCGGGGCGCACGAGGCGGAAGAGGAGCACGACGCCCGCTGCCGTTACCACGGCAATCACGCTCAGGATGTCGCGTGTTCGGCGCGCGGGGAACAGGTTGACCAGCAGCAAAGTCAGTGCGCTCCCAACGGCCGATGGAATCACGAGAAACGGCACAAATACCGCAACTGCCAGCACTGGGAAACTCCAGCCGCCGCCATAGGCGATGCCATACGCCGCGAACATCGGGATCGCCATTAGTGCGACCATCCAGCTCGACGCCAGCACCGTCTCGAGGAGCTTCGCCAGATACACACGAAGCCAGTCGACGGGAGCGGATACCAGCAAGTCGAGATCCTTCGCAAGAAAGAAACTCGACAGCGCGGTAATGACGTTCGAGAGCAGGAGGATCGAGAAGAAACTGACGAGGATCAGCCCCAGCAGCTTCCCCGCCAACAGCGGGCCAATCTCCTGCACCCCCTTGAAGTACAGCAGCAGGCGGTAAAGCACCGCGAAGACGAAACTCCAGAACAGCAGTCCAACGACCGCGAGGAGCGCAGCCCGCGCCCCCCGCCCTCGCTCGCCCGACTGCGCCCGCACCCGCGCCGTGAGCCACTTCGGCGTCAGGATATGCAGGAGTGGCGCGTCAGGAAGCGCGTCAGGAAGTGCGTCAGGAAGCGCGTCAGGAAGCGCGTCAGGAAGCGCGTCCTGAGCTGCCACTGTGGGCTGGGGAGCGCTCCGATTCACGCGTCCAACACGTCCATGAGATCGCGCGCCGCACGCTGGCCGGTCAGCCGCAGGAAGATGTCCTCAAGGCCACGCCCCTCGGCCGCGCCTGCCTGCAGTTCTGCCATCGTCCCGCAGGCGGCGATGCGTCCCGCATGAATGATCGCGATACGATCACACAAGCTTTCGGCGGCCTCGAGGGTGTGCGTGCTCATCATGATTGTGTGACCGCGCCGCGTGTATTCCTTGAACAGGTCACGGAGAATCTTAATCGACTTTGGGTCGAGTCCCACGTGAGGCTCGTCCACCACGATCACCGCCGGTCGGTGCACAAAGGCGCTGGAGATGATCAACTTCTGTCGCATGCCGTGCGAGTAGCTCTCCACGAGTTCGTCGCGCCACTCCTCGAGGTCGAAGAGCGCCATGAGTTCACGCGCGCGGTGCTCCACGTCAGGCCCGGCTTGTCCAAACAGCCCAGCGACAAAGCGCAGGAACTCCGTCCCGGTCAACTTCTCGTAGATAAATGGGCGGTCGGGAATGAACCCGAGCTGCGTTTTCGCTGCGATCGGATCCGCGGCGAGGTCGATCCCCGCAATCCGCACCGTTCCGGCTGTGGGCTTCAGGATGCCTGCAATCATGCGCAGCGTGGTCGTCTTCCCGGCACCGTTGGGACCAAGGAATCCGAAGAGCTCACCGCGCGGCACGTTCAGGTCGATCGCATCGACGGCCGTGAAGTTGCCGTACTTCTTGGTCAATCCAGTGAGTTCAATCATCGAGACGTCGGGAGGAGGTCATCGGGTAGCCATCACGTCGATACGTAACGCGCCAATCAGTCGCAGAAGTTCCGGCTGACGCGCGAGTCCACCAACGACAAACCGCAGGTGCGATGCGTCGGCCGGGAACTGGCCGAACGTCGGATCGACGGCCACCCAGTCCCTCAGCCAGATTTCCGGCCACGCGTGGTAATAAAACTTCCCGTTCACATAGGCGACTCCCGTCGCGATGCGTGCGGGAATCCCGACGGCACGAGCGAGCGCGACGTAGAGCTGCGTATGCTCATTACAGTCGCCTCGCTTCGTGCGCAGCACGTCGAGCGCGTTGGGAATACTGAGTGTCACGACCTTCTCGAGCGAGTCAAACACCCAACGCTCGAGTTTCTCTGCGACCACGCGCGGGTCGCGATCGTTGCCGGCAATCCGTACTGCCAGCGCCACAATCCGTGCGTCGTTGGCTTGCAGCAGCGGTTCCGACGAAAGCTCCGAGCGAAAGCGCGACCGGTCGAGGGCGCGTCCACCAGCGAGTGTCCAGTTCGCCACCAGCGCGTCCGGCATCTCGCGCGCGATTGTCAACTCATTTCCGCGGAGTTGCTGCCGTCCACCGGACAGGTCGTAGCCGACGAGTTTCACGCCCCGAAGCCGAACCGACAGTCTGGCGAGACGCGAGCGCCCCAGCGCGGCACCCGCGCTGATGGCCGAGCGCTCGATGACGTCGTTCGCGCGCGAGCCGGTGGCGGTCACCGCGCGACGATCGCGTGCGATTCGCCAGTTCTCGAACGCGATTGCGTAGGGCGCGCGACGCAACGTGATCCCCCCTGGCTGCGAGCTCTCCACCACACGGCCGTCGCTGTCAATCCATCCGGTGAAACCGCTGCCGTTCTCCGGCTCCACACGCCACGCGCGTGTCGTGTCCGAATGTGCGGGCACCCACTCGGCGAGTCCCTGATCGAAGCGAACGCTATCGGCCAACGTGAACAGTGACTCCGCGCGAACCGTCATGGCGAGGTCACGCGACATCATCGCCTGCGGATCGAAGGTCGGGATCCGGTACGTTTTTCCAACCTTCGGGGTCTCACCCAGTGCGATCACCAGTGGCACAAGCGTCGGGAGAAGAATCGGCCCGCGCACCGCCACGCGCTGACTATCGGCCTTCGCTGTCCCCGAGCGGAGCGCAAACACCACCGCGGTGTCACCCTCCGTGCGGCCACCGACGTGGAGTGGCGTCCCCTGTGTCTCAACCTGCACGTCAAAGGTCTGGAGCGCGAGACTGCGGGAGAGGCGAATCACCGACCGCGCGCTGGCCCGCTGCACCGTTCCCGCAACCGGGAGATCCGCGACAAACCAATCCACGACCTCAATGCCAGCGGCCGTCGTATCAAGCGTGGTCGACGCGAATCCAATGTGGGCTCCACCCTGCGACACCGCGAAATAACTCGCCCCGGGGTTCACGCGGAGCGCAGCGGATGCGAGGCGCGCGGCGCTGCCCACAAAGAACTCGCGGCGCACGAGCATCGCCACACCGCCGAGCCATGCCAGCAGAATCGCAACGGCACCAACGGCGCGCCACCAGCCACGACGGCTCAACCGGGAAGATTCCGTCAGGGTGCTCACGGGCAGACGCTCGCGCTTAGCCGCGCTGCGCGTCGCGGGCGCGACGATAGAACGGCGCGGCGTCCGCCGAACGCCCCATGCGATCGAGCACCATCCCAGCGCCCTTCCACGCGCGCCAGTTCGTTGGCTCGAGTTCCGTGGCACGCTCGTACGAGGCGAATGCATCGGGCAAGCGGTCGAACCGACTCAGTGCCTCGCCGAGGTAAAAGTGAGCGGCGCCAGACAACGGGTCGATCTTTACGACATGCGTCAGCGGCTCGACGGCCTCGCGCCATTTGGCGCGCCTGCACGCGAGGATCCCCCGAAGCAACAGCACCTCGGTGTCGTCGGCACGAAGACTGGCGGCGCGCTGCAGCTCGGCTTCGGCATCGTCATAGCGCAGTCGGCCGGCCAGAATCGCGGCGCGCGCACACCGCAGCGACACGCCATCGGCCCCTGCCGCAATCGCGCGGAGGAGCACGCTGAGTGCGCCCTCGATGTTCCCGCGCTGATCCAGCGCGGTCGCAAGCGCGGTTGCTGATGTCGCGTCGCCTGGCTGAGCGTCGTGGAGGCTTTTCAGTTCGGCGAGCGCGGGCAGCGGCGTCGCAACAACAGCCGTGGACTCCCCGGCGGTCCGACCGGCAAGCGGGGACTCCACGGTGGTGTGCCCAGACGAATGCCGCTCGCTCACCGGACGCGCAGTGTCGGGCGCACTCGCCGCACTCGCCGCACTCGCCGCACTCGCCGCACTCGGTGT
>Ga0209086_10001795_pt1 | contig 17235 bp, 13 predicted proteins | sample M_130207_XF_Meta_FD_187312 | JGI IMG/M metagenome (GOLD analysis project Ga0209086, IMG submission 187312) | Freshwater microbial communities from Lake Montjoie, Canada to study carbon cycling - M_130207_XF_MetaG (SPAdes) (version 2) | ecosystem: Environmental > Aquatic > Freshwater > Lake... | reverse complement strand
CAGGCGTGGGCTTGTCCGCCTCAAGGAGCAGTTCTCCGAGTTCGATGTAGCCAGACGCATGGCGAAGCAGCGTTTGGCGGCGGTGGCGTGTCATGGCTGTCATGACGAACTTTCTGGCACTTGCTGAAAATGCCGACTTCTTGTGTATGAGCAATGAACTGTAAAAAAGACTCTCGTCAATAAAAATGTGAATCGCAGGATTTGTTCAATTGTTGACAAAACGCATGTCTGTTGTGTGAGCCGATTTGCCTGTTTTAAATTCCTGCAGTTCGACTGGCCTCATGTCTCCAAAGATTTAAACCGTGCTTCTTCTACGAAACCAACTACGCTGCGGGTCGCTCAAAAAAAGCAAAAAAAGACAGAAACTCAAGCCAACAATCCCTTACTTCGGTTTTCGGAGGGCACTTTATTCGTTCCGGAGCTCTCCAGTGAAGCCCCAAATCTAAGGGCAAAACAACAAAAATAAATTTTTTCTACGAAAAATGGCCTGTCAGCACACTCTTTCTGTATGGAAAGAGGCATTCAATGGAAGGGTTTTCTTCAAAAGTGGAACTTTGGAGCAATCCACAGAAATGCCTCTCGCCTCAACCACTGGGACACCTGTTCTAAAAGGATCACACCATGCGACTGACGCTACGAACACTTCTGGCCTGGCGAGATCGAGTGCTTCCTGAAGTCGAACAAGATGAGTTGAACCTCAAAATAGAATCAAGCCCCATCGCCCGTCAGCTTGCCGATCGAATGAGTCTGGTTGTGGGTCGAAAACGATTGGCTGCGCCTCGAGTGATTGGCAAAGGGCTCGGAGGCGACGCAAATTCAGTTGCGGAGTATCTCGACAATACGCTCGATCCGACAAAGCTCGAACCCCTTGAGCGAATTCTTCTTGAGTCTGATATTCAGCTTGCCGAGGTGACAGCGACTCACGAATTGTTAGCAGCAATAGTTTCCGACGATGAGGCCTGCAAGCCTCTCGATGCTACAGGAAGATCGCGACTGCTCGCAGCATTGATACCGTGGATGACTTCTTCGCCCGAATCTCCTTTCAATGAAAAGACGTCTCTTCATGAGACAAAAAGCGATCACAATAATCGCTACGGCATTTCTGAAGTTGATGAGGTGGAGGAGTATGACGAAAACGGAATGCCAATTGTTGACACTGTAAAAATTCGCCGCAGCAATGCCGAAGAGAGAAAAAATCGGGCAGATCGGCTTGAAGAGCGGGCCGCAATGCTTTCAGTGGTCGCCGAAGAGTCGGCGATCGAGGCAATCGAATTAGAAAGCGTCTCACGTGCTCGTTCACGACGCTCTTCCACTCGCACTGCGTGGATCTCGGCTGGTGTGGCGATTGCGATCCTTGTCGTGCTGGTCATTGTTCTTGCGCAATCGGTCATGAAAATGAAAAATGGTAACCAGAAAGTGGCACGAGATGCCAACAACAAGCCCGTTGCAAACAATGCACAAGCAGCCGCTCGCCCTGCACTCGTTCCTGCAGTGGGAGTAGGAGAAATCAACAGAGAAGATCGAGAAACACAAGGCGAGATTGATCCAAGAGACTCAGAAATCGTTCCATCGCATGAAACAGATTCCAGTGACGAAGGCAGTTCACCCAATTCAGGTGTTGCAGAATCAGGTGTTGCAGAAAATGCCGCAGACGTTCCGCCACCGGACCAGAGCCCCGAACCACCGACTTCTGACGAGGAGTCGATGACACATGAAGAGAACAGTTTGAATGCGAGCAGCGATGAATCGCAGGCCGAACCGGTTGACGAAAGTCCGTTCCCAGAGGAAAGCCCCTTCGCGATTCCAAAGCCGCTCGTTGCCCCGAAGCCACAGCCGAAAGATCCGGGAGTTTCGCCATCGATCGCCCCGGATGACGCGGTGGCCATTGTTTCGCCTCGCACTCCCTCGGGCCTAAAACGACCATCCCTTCCTGGTGCCGAGATGACACAAAATGAGAACAACGAGCCTGATCCTGCGACTCCTTCCCAGCAGATTTTTGGAACGATTGGTGCAACTCCGTTGGTGCTTCAAAAAGTTGAAGCATTGGGTGTAAACACATGGAAAATTGCAAAAAAAGGTTCGACGATTTCATCCCATGAAGAATTTCTTGTGCCAGCGGCAATCGCATTGCGACCGGAGATCGTGGTGCGAGGCGTGACCATTCGACTCGAGCAGGTAACTCTGGCAATCGTGGAAGTGGGTGAAGACAATATTCCATCGATTGAAGTTCTTTTTGGCAGGGCAATGATGCAAAGCAACGACCCCAACGCAACGATTCGAGTGCGTGCGGGAGGACTGAGTGGCACGATTGAATCAGGTCTCTCGCAGCCGGTTGGGATTGAAGTACAGCTTCACCAACCCAACGGAGCCAATCCCGAAGTGAATGAGGCAGTTGTCAAAGCTGTGATTGCAACGATAGGGCGATCTCAGCCGCTCTGCATACGTTGGTCCAAGGAATCATCGGGGGCAGATGGCCAATCGTCCGATAAATTCGAACTCAGTTCCACGGAAAGTATTCAATGGGATAGTCGTCAACCAGGATCGTGGAAAAAATTATCAGGACCTCGGAACTCAGCATCACTCGATTGGCTTGTGTCCACTTCAACAAAAATCGAAAAATATCAACAATCAGTCGGTGAATCGCTCGCAAAGGGAATCGAATCGAAGGAGTCATTGGTTTCAGCACTGCTGGAGCTAGCAGGAGACAAGCGTTCAGAAAATCGTATTGCGGCCGTATCAACACTCGCGTTGCTCGGACAGTATGACGAACTCATCGAGTTACTCTCAAAAGAGAAGCAAGACAACGGCCTAAAGGATGGAGAGTGGACGCAGATGGCCTCTTCGATTGTTCCGCTGGCGCTATCACGGGGAATCAAGTCGGCAACTCGGTTTCGTGAATCACTCGAAAAAAAATCACCCGTCGGCACAGCAGAACTCCTTTACAAATTAATCAACGGATATTCCAACGATGAACTCGAGGCTGGAGCGGATCAGGTGCTCATCGATGCCCTCGATAATGAACACATGGTCGTGCGACGCTATGCCATCTTGAAGTTGCTCGACATTGTTGAGGGGGCAGAGTGGTTCAAAGAGGCCGACCGTCAAAAATATAAAGTCGATCGTTCTGAGGCGTCTCGAAAGGAGAGCCTCAAGTGGTGGCGACAGCAACTCGACCAAAAACGCATCCGTCGAGTTTCAAAGGATTCCAAATCTGATGTTTGAGCGTGACGAGCATTTCCCCGTTGCCCAAAGATCTCCAATGTGAGCCAGAGCGACTGTTTTTAAGGCAAGGCGGAACGATCGTTTGTCGCACTATCGGAGTGTTGTTAGACTCGGCGCGAACTTGGACAGATTTTCCAACTCATTACGTGTCAAGAAAAAACGCAGTTTTACCTCGCAGGCCGAAGAGAGGCCACTAAGGAGTCCGATCGGGTGCAGGTCAATATCTCAGCCCGGCACGGTCATTTGAGCCCGGCTTCACAGTCAAAAATTTCTACCAAGGTTGCCCGCTTAAAACGGTTCTTTAGCCGTATCTCAGCGCTTCACGTGACCGTCGACCTCGAGAACGCTGCGTTGCCAGCAGTTGAGATCATTGCCTCAGGCGAGCACATGCACGAGATGGTCAGCCATGAGACGTCCAAACAATTGTGGCGGAGTGTGGATGGAGCTGTACAAAAACTTGAACAACAACTCAGAAGACACAAGGAGAAGATCCAGGATCATAAGCACGTGCAGAGCGATCGTCATGCTGAAAAGTAATACGAAGTCATTCATCGAAAGATAGTGATTGCGTTCAAAAAAGACTTGTGTGGTGCGTTTCTGTGCTTGATTAAAAGATCTGGAAAGAAAACATGAAGTTTTCAGATTTCGTTTCTGTCGAATCAATTCGCTCAAGTGTTCACGCTACGACCAAAGAAGGCGTGATCCGCGAAATGACTCAGTCGCTTGTCGATTCCGGGAAAATTATTTCCGGTGAGCTTGATGGCATCGTCAAGGCAATTATGAAGCGAGAGGATCTTGGGAGTACCGGAATAGGTCGTGGAGTCGCAGTTCCGCACACCAAGCATCCAAGCGTCGATCGATTGGTTGGTACTGTGGCGATCAGCCACGACGGTGTTGATTTTGAAAGTCTCGACGGGGAACCCGTGCATTTGTTTTTTCTTCTTGTCTCGCCTCCAGATCGTCCGGGAGATCATTTGCGGGCGCTTGAGAATATTTCAAGACAACTGCGGGACGATGGTTTTTGCAAGCGACTCAAGGCAGCAAAAGTTCCGGCTGATATTCAGGATTTGCTCGAGGAGGCGGACAAAAACGGGTTCGTTTCGTGATACGGTGACGCATCGAACATTGTCCAGAAAGGTCGTAGTGGGATCGTCAAACGGGCTCCACGCCCGTCCGGCGGATTTAATAACGCGGGAAGCGCGGCGTTGGGAGTCGCGCATTGAATTCATTGGTGAATCACGGCGGGTTGACGGCAAGAGCATTTTGGATGTGCTCACGCTTGCAGCAGAACAAGGAACGAGATTGGTGATTGAGGCCACTGGGCCAGATGCCGACAAGGCTCTTGAGGCGATTGGACGCTTGTTCGATTGCAATTTTAACGAATTAGGAGAAGACAACCTGAATCCGATTGGTTGAATCGCCCGACGATGTTGATCGCAGCAGAGTGCTACGCGATCTCGCGGTGCACGCTTCCAATTCGAATTCCCAGCCGTCGGTTCCTCGGGACCGACTCCGCGCCGGTTGGCGCCGGAGAGATCGAACACATGCTCTGAACGTTTGAGTGGTTCCGCAGGGAGCCTCGCTGAGCGTTGAGGGAACGGGGGGGATCTCAAGGGCCCGATGCCGGCGCGTTATGGACGCGTCATGCTCAAACTTCAGGGGATCGCCGTTTCGCCAGGTGTAACCATCGGCGAAGCACTTGTGCTCGATAGTGAGGGATTTCGAATCCCCCGGCGTTTCGTTGCGCGAAGTGCTGTAGATTCCGAACTTGAGCGTCTGGCGCGTGCAGTCGCAGACACGGCCAAGGAAATCGAGCGGAATCGAGACGCAATCGAATTGGAACTTGGCGGCCAGTATGCCGCTATTTTCGAAGCCCATCTGGCGATGCTCCATGACACGCGTCTGCAAGAGGAACTTCAGTCGGCGGTGCGCGACCGAAATTGGTGGCCAGAATATGCCGTGAGTAGAACGTTACGACGGTATGCAAAAGTCTTTCAAAATCTCGACAACCACATTGCGCAGCGCGCCCACGATATTTATGATATTGAAAAAAGCCTATTGCGAAATCTTCTCGGTGAGCGTCGTGAAATGCTCACCGATATTTCCCAGCCCGTGATTGTGCTGGCGCACAATCTCACGCCGAGCGAGACCGCCAACCTCGATCGCCGATTTGTGCAAGGATTTGCCACCGAACTTGGCGGCCCGGGAAGTCACACGGCAATCGTTGCCGAAGGCCTCGAAATCCCGGCAGTAGTGGGACTTGGTCCATTTCTGGCGGATGTTTCGGGCGGCGAACCGGTGATTCTTGACGGCAATCAGGGCGTTGTGATTCTGCAGCCCGACGAAGAAACGATCGCACGGTATAGGCTCGAAGCGGAGATCGCTCGATCGGTTGCAGCGCAGCTTGACACGCTTCGTGATTTGCCAGCAGAGACCATTGACGGCGTGCGCATTGGCATTCATGGAAACATTGAGTTTCCAAATGAAGCAGAGCACTGCATTGCTCGTGGATGTGACGGCATTGGACTGTATCGAACCGAATTTCTTTATCTTACAAGTCCGCGCGAGCCAACAGAAGAGGATCACTTCGCTGCTTACAGCGAAGTGGTGCGAGCGATGCCAAATCTCCCGGTGGTGATTCGCACGCTCGACTTGGGCGCTGATAAGTTGCGCACCGAGACGACTTCTGAAGAGCGCAACCCATGTCTTGGATTGCGAAGCATTCGATTGTCGTTGCGCCATATCCCTTCATTTCGAACGCAGCTTCGTGCAATCTTGCGCGTCAGCGCGATGGGAGATGTGCGAGTGCTTTTCCCGCTGATCTCGACCATTCTTGAACTTCGGCAGGCCCGCATGGTTCTTGCCGATGTTATGGAAGACCTTGCTGAAAAACGAATCGATTTCAACCGGAACATGAAGGTTGGAATGATGGTTGAAACACCAGCGGCTGCAATGATGATCGATGTATTTGTCAAAGAGGTCGACTTCGTGTCGATTGGCACCAACGATCTGATTCAGTACACGCTGGCGGTCGATCGTGGAAACAAGGATGTGGCGGATTTGTACAACGCTTCAGATCCTTCGGTCTTAAGGCTCATTCGTCGGTCACTTGATGCGGCCGCTGCGGTCGGAGTGCCGGCCAATTTATGTGGTCAGATGAGCGGCAGCGTGGTGTACACGCAGCTTTTGCTCGGGCTTGGACTTCGGCAGCTCAGCGTGCCGCCGAGTTCTATACCCGAGGTGAAACAGGTCTGCCGAAGTGTTTCGGTTGCCGAATGTCGCTTGATTGCCGATCGCGCGCTCGAAATGGATAGCGCCCGTGAAGTAAAGAATTTTCTGCGCGACCAGTTGAGTCGCGTGCTGCCGGAAACAGCCGTATAAACGACGCCGCCTGAAAGCGGCAGAAAAGGAAAGAGAACAATATGAAGCAGGAAATGCTTATTAATGTATCGCAGCCGGAAGAGTGCCGAATTGCGATTATGGAAAATGGTGTTCTGGAAGAGCTTTATGTGGAACGCACCAGTCAGGACAACTACGTCGGCAATATCTACAAGGGACGCATTGTCAATATTGAACCGAGTATTCAGGCAGCGTTCGTGGACTTCGGTGTCGGTCGCAATGGTTTTCTCCATATCAGTGACGTAGAGCCTCAGTATTATCGGCAAGGCGGCCTCGATCCAGACAAAGCTTTTGATGCGATGGATGCACGATCACGGTCCGACGAGCATTCACACGATCGAATGGAAGAAGGGGACGAGCCGATCAGCGATGAAAGGGGCCGTCGTTCAACAACCTCTCGGCGTCCACAGCGGCTTGGTGATCGTCCCCGAGTCAAGCCTCCAATCCAAGACGTTTTGCGACGTGGAGATGAAGTGCTTGTGCAGGTGATTAAGGAGGGATTTGGCACAAAGGGACCGACGCTCTCGACCTATATTTCGATTCCGGGTCGCTATCTGGTTCTGATGCCTCCACTGGGTCGCGTAGGTATATCCAAAAAAATTGATGATGAACGTGATCGGCGAATGCTGCGAGACATCATGCTCGACCTGAATCCTCCGAAGGGGGTTGGGTTTGTGGTGCGCACTGCCGGCATCGAGCGGACGAAGCACGAGATGGCCCGAGATATGGCTTATCTACTCCGACTTTGGAAATCAATTGTGCGTCGCATGCGTAAGTTTTCTGCGCCAATCGATATCTATCAGGAAAGCGACATGATCATCCGGACGATCCGGGACATGTTTACCGACGATGTCGGCACGATTCTCATTGATGATGTCGCGGCTTTTGAACGCGCCCGTGAGTTTCTTGAACTCGTCATGCCAAAATACGTTGATCGACTTCAGTTGTACGACGAAAAGGAACCCCTCTTTCATCGCTATGGTCTCGAAGAAGAAATTGGAAGAATTCATCAGCGAAAAGTACCGCTCAAGGGAGGCGGTTCGATCGTCATAGATACAACCGAGGCGCTTGTGGCTATCGATGTGAATTCAGGAAGTTTTCGCACAGAGAAATCTGCTGAAGAGAACGCCTATCAGATGAACCTGATTGCGTCCCGAGAGATCGCCAGACAGTTACGACTGCGAGATCTCGGCGGTGTCATTGTCAATGATTTTATTGACATGCGACGGGAAAAATACCGACGAGGCGTTGAGAAATCCTTGCACGATGCAATGAAACGCGATCGGGCTCGAACAAAGATATTGCGAACAAGTCCCTTTGGCCTGATTGAAATGACGCGGCAGAGAATTCGTCCATCGCTGCGAAAAAGTATTTTTCGCGATTGCCCAACGTGTGCGGGCACCGGTATGGTGAAAACTGCTGAAAGCATGTCGATCGAGGTGATGAGAATGCTTCAATTAACCAATGCTCGAGATGACATCGCTCGGCTCAATGTGACTGTGCACGACGAGGTTGCTACCTGGATGAACAACCAAAAACGTCGCGAAATGGCGCAGCTTGAGGACACCCGTCACCTGCAATTGCACGTCAACGGAAAAGAGAGTGTGTCTCCCGAACACCTCGTCTTCGAGGCATGGGATTCAAACGGCCGGCTCGTCCGCTTCCCCTAGTTTTCTTGAGTCTCTTGCCGCAGGAGTTGTTCCCACTCGACCTGCACCGGTCTTTTGTTTACTCTTCTTTGACTTGGAGGATCAAGAAATTGTGCCTCCGGAACGTCTCATTTTTTTCACGTGATTTTTTGGAACACTGCCATGGATAATCCTGTCGCCCCCGTCAAAAAGAGTTCGTCCAAATCCGATGTTGCTCCGGTTGTGAAAGTAGAAAAATCTGGTCGCTACGCTGTTGTCGTGGACGGCGGCCGTCAGTACACGGTGCGAGAAGGAGATGAACTGGAAATAGATTTTCGTCACGTGACGGCTGGCAGTGAAGTTGTTTTCGAGACAGTCCTCGCGGTAAGAGACGCCGAAAAGCTCACGGTTGGCATGCCGATTGTAAAGGGCGCTACGGTCAAGGCGCTGGTGCTGGGATTAGTGCAGGGCGAGAAAATTTTTGTGCAAAAGTTCCGTCGTCGCAAAAACTATAGACGACGAACTGGGTATCGTGGGATTGCTACTCGAATTCGGATTGCATCGATTGCGGTCTGATTTTTCTACTCACGTACAATGCCGGCCAACGGACCCCCGCTGCGACAGAGTGCATCGATTCGTGCGGATGTTTCTCGATCCTCAACAACAGGCGGCGCGTGATGCGGTTTGAGTCTGGCATCAATCACCAATGGGCCGGTACATCCCCAGTGTTTTTGATGAACAGTCGATCCTGCGCCGTGCACATCAGCAGCGGGATTCGATCGCGTGAATGTTATCCAGAGAAAGTTTTCCAGTGACGCGGATGCAAATTCACTATCGTCAACGATCACAACAAGTGGCCAAGAGCGCAGGGGATGATCGTCCCGAATCGTACTGACAAGCCGTTCAATATCTGCCGACCAAGGAGCCGAGGCAGATATTCGCCAGATCGCCGCATCATCGGTTCCAGACGAAGACATCTGTGGCTTCGGCTCAATGGCTGGGCCAGTCACAGCGACAACGCCCGGCAGACAGACTCTCGGTGCATAAAAACCATTCGGCAGCGACCATCCTGCGGGGATCTCTCGAGGTAACGAACGAATCGCGGGGCCGCGAGCTGCAACGACAAGCTTTGAGCCACAATTCAATCCACTTCCAGAGTAATCGAGCGTATCAATCGTTGTCTCGGTGTGAAAATGACAGTCACGCAGCCAGTTCACGCGTTCCAAAAGGTGAGAAAAAAATGGACGAATCTGATGCGCTTTGAGGCCTGGAGCATCGCCCTGCGACACGATGAAAAGATATTTTGCCAGCGATAATTGTCCTTGCCCAAGGATCGCCGAAGCTTGTGTCAACAATTCTGATGGACGCGTATCGTTTTTCCAAGGCATATAACGTTCACTTCCCACAGCCAAAAGCAAAGGATGAACGCCCGAAGCATCGACTGCATGCACGCTCTGTACGCCCGGCAACACCGTTGGAATCACCGGGCCGGTAAGTTCGTGGACAAGCCAACCGAAGAGAGTGTCCTCCTGCGGTGGCCTGCCGACCACCGTCATCGGCCAGATCGCGTCCTTTCGATGCCAGACATGCTCCACCTGCATCACAGGAAATTCATGTTTGCGGGCGTAGTATCCCAGATGATCCCCAAAGGGTCCTTCAGGCTTCGTCACGCCAGGCATTACGATTCCCTCGATGACAAAATCAGCATCTGCATAGATTGCAGGCCGACCAGGCCTTGAAATCATTGCAATACGATGGCCTGCAAGCACTCCGGCAAAAGTGAGTTCTGAAAGACCTTCAGGCAGTGGCATGACTGCCGACACCGCAACCGCCGGAGATCCACCGACAAAGATTGAAACTTTGAGTGGCTCACCTCGCTCAATGGCGGCGCTGTGATGCACGCCAATACCACGATGAAGTTGGTAATGAAGACCTATTTCACGATCGTGTTCATACTCATTACCAGCGAGTTGCACGCGGTACATTCCGAGATTCGAACGCAGAGTGCCGGGACGATGCGGGTCTTCGGTGTAGACGGCTGGCAGTGTGATAAAAGGTCCACCATCATTCGGCCAGTTGGTGACCTGGGGCAAACGACTCAAAGGAATTTCATGTGAGAGCACAGGACCTCGCCGAACTTTTCTTGGCAGCATTGAAATCGCGTCAATCGGCGACCGCCAATACCGCCAAGGCCGCTTCAAGGCTTCCATGGGATCAATTTTGAGTTCGACAAGTTTTTTCACGCGATCGAGTGAATCCGAAAAAATTCGTTCGATTCGCTTTTGTGTACCGTAAAGATTGACGAGTATTGGAAACGCAGAACCCTGCGGTGTGGTAAACAAAACGGCTGGTCCACCAGAGCGAAAGAGTCGGCGTTGAATCTCGGCGATCTCCAGATGCTGGTGAACTGGATGATCGATCACAATGAGTTCTCCCTCATTGCGAAGCTGATCGGTACAGGCACGAAGAGAGTGAAAACCCATAGAATAGTGGCTCGGTATGGAAGAACTGTGTATAGAAACAAAAGAAAGAGGATGATGAATACCATAGACTCATCCATCCTAGTCAACTGCTGTATGCCGGCAGTCAATTCGGAAGAGTCTCAACGATTTGTCACACTTTCAGTGCTGATTGTGAAATTGTTTCTTGACACTCCGTGGAACTGTGCAAGTGGCTGATCTCTTTAGTGCTTCTCGGGCCGCAAACATCGCCCGCGCTGCTCCGCTGGCGGCGCGCATGAGGCCGCGTCGACTCTCCGACTATATCGGACAACAGAAGATCGTCGGACCAGGAATGCTTCTGCGCAGGCTGATTGAGGCCGATCGGCTTGGATCAGTGATTCTGTACGGTCCACCAGGGGTAGGAAAAACGACGCTGGCGGAGATCATTGCGCATGAAACAAAACGCCGTTTCGTCGAACTTTCTGCGACAGCTTCAGGCGTGAAAGAACTGCGAGAGGTACTCGACGCGGCACGTCGTCGACTTGAAGACGATGGCCAACACACGTGTCTTTTTATTGACGAGATTCACCGATTTAATAAGTCGCAGCAAGATGTACTCTTGCCGGATGTGGAAAATGGCGTCATTGCACTGATCGGTGCGACAACACACAACCCTTTTTTCGCTCTGACATCGGCGCTCGTCAGTCGTAGTCGTCTCTTCGAATTGGAATCACTTTCGCACGAGGAAATTTCAGAAATTATTCAACGCGTGATCGCTGACCACGATCATGGTCTTGGGCGACAGCAGGTAACAATTGATCCTGACGCACTTGCATTTCTCGCTGAAACTTCTGATGGCGATGCGAGACGAGCAATTGGTGCGCTCGAAGTGGGTGTGCTTTCAAGCAAGGAAAGACCGCTGAATGTCACGCTCGAACTGGCTCGGGAGAGCGTGCAGCAAAAGGCAATTGCTTACGATTCAGGCGACGCACACTACGACTGCGCAAGTGCATTGATAAAAAGTATCCGCGGAAGTGATGCCGATGCCGGACTCTACTGGCTGGCGCGCATGCTTGAAGGAGGTGAGGACGTTCGGTTTCTCACTCGCCGTCTGGTCATTCTTGCCAGTGAGGATATTGGAAATGCAGATCCAAGGGCCCTCATGATTGCAGTTTCCGCAATGCAGGCAACAGAATTTGTGGGAATGCCAGAGTGTGCACTCACACTCTCGCAGGCCGTGACGTATCTCGCTTTGGCACCCAAGAGCAATGCCTGCACGCTTGCAATCGCTCTGGCCCGTAGCGACGTGCGAGAACGCACGACGATTCCTGTGCCGAGGCATCTGCAGGATCAACACTACTCGGGAGCCGAGCGTTTAGGGCATGGAAAGGGATATACTTCCGCCCACAATGCTCCCGATGGCATTGTTGTGCAGGAGTATCTCGGTGTTGAAAAACGCTATTACGAGCCTACCGACCGCGGCTACGAGCGCGACCTTTCCGAGCGTCTTGCGGAGATTCGGCGAAGACTCGCAGGGGCACACAGTCCCCAGGACGACAGGAAAATATAAAAAACGTTTTTCTCCGGTCGCAATGATTTGTGCGACGACGGTCCGTTCGAAAAGCGTCAGAAATGCTCTTGCAAAAATAGAAAAACCCAACTATTTCCCTGTCTCCAAGAAGACCTGAGGGCTTGTAAAGCTTCCTCGGTTTTCATGGCGAATGGTTCTTTGCAACGACTGTCATCCATGTATGGAGGCAAGTTGTACGACCGGCAGATGTGAAAGTGGTGCTCTCTCTTTTTTTTAGAATGAAGGAGTTTTTTCAATGTCAATGCTTAAAGCAGGTGTGTCGATCGCGTTCCTTGCGGGTGTTTTTTCCATCATGTCGACGGCGGCTTTTGCGAAAGATCTCGATCCTGCATCGCTTGCCATGCTGAAGGATAATTTTGTGAAGGCTGATAAAGATGCCGATGGAAAGCTCACTCACGCCGAATGCAATGCTGGCATGCCAAGAATTGCACGAGGTTTTGATAAGATTGATTCACAGAAAAAAGGATACATCACGCTTGACGAGATTCTGGCATTCGTTGCAAGCCGCTGAGAGTTGTATTACTCGCTTTTACAAAAACACGCTGTCTTCGTCTGGAGTGGGCGCCCCACTCCAGACGAACCGGTTGTTTACAGATTGATTCTTAGGCAAAGACACTCCGAATAATCAAAAGTGGAGTGAAATATTGTCCCCAGAAAGTACAGAACAACAGGTAACGAAAAAATAATGAGTCTTTACGGACGAGTAGTCTGCCGAACATTGTTGTTTGTCTCTGCGGCGATCGTGTGCAGTTGGCGTTCTGTCGATGCACAGTTGTCTTCTTTGGGGCCAACAACGTCCGCGGCCCGAACCGCGCCTTCTTTGTGGCCTGTGACTCCTCTGCGTCGAATTTACGTCTGTCCGTTTGCAATGGAACAAGGGCTCCAAGAACAGATTCAGCAGCAAGCGGCTAGTTCTGTTATTCCACAGGGACCGATGCGAAGAATGATGTCGTCACGCCCTCGCGCTGTTGACATGGTTACTGGATACGACCGCAGCGTGCCGATTGGCATCACGATCTCCAAGCAGGTTGCCGATGAGCTTGCAAAAGCCGGATTGCCGTCTGTGATCTGGAATAATCCCGGTCCACCTCCTGTCGACGGGTGGAAACTCTCCGGACAGATTGTGAGTCTCGATGAAGGACGATCCGTCGCAAAAGATGTAATCGGTTTCGGAGTTGGAAACAAGAAAATCGGCGTGGACATTGCACTGTCAGATCCAGCAACTGCCGGTGGCCAGCCGTTTTTTATACTCGACAGTTCCGATAAGGGACGCAAGATGCCAGGTTCGCTGGCGCTCGGTGCTGTCTCGGGATTTAACCCGTATGTTATCGCCGGAAAATTAGTTGCGTCTCATTCTGGCATTTCGGACATCACCCAGCAGAGCCGAATGGCTGGTGAAATTGCTGGAGCTGTAACGGATGCACTCAAAGAGCATGGACAGATATTGAGCCGATAACGCATGTCGCATATTTTTGAATAGTGAAGGATGAATACTTGACATATGCTGAAACTTCCAGTCTTTTTCGATCATCTCCTCGCGCTGCCGATGCCGCTGCTGATACTCTTTCTTATTTCGTATTGGAGCTTTTTCGCGTTTATCATTCACCGGTTTCTTGTTCCGTGGATTGCCGGAAGAACGGGGCAAAAACTCGGACGCCTTGAAGCTGAGGTTCCAGCGCAAATTGGTTTGGCGTTTGGGCTTCTGGTGTCATTTATCACGATTCCTGTCTGGGAGCAGCACAGCCTTGCCGAAGATACTGCAAGGTCGGAAGCAGCGAGTTACCGAGACATAGAAGAGATCATTGAAGAAAGTCCGAAGGAAATCTATGAACCTGTGCATGGTGCCTTGCAAAAAACAGTTGATTTTATTGTGACGAAGGAATGGCCGCTGTTGGCGCATCTCCAAACACCGAGAGTTGCCTCACCACCTCTTCGCGACCTTCGAAATACCATCCATGCTCTTCCCGAAGGCGTGATGAAAAGCAGTCTCCTTGAATCGTTCAAGCAGGCAACCAATGCTCGAGAAACGCGGCTTCGGATTGCCGCCACTCGTCCACCACCTGCACGCTGGGGAATTATCGGGGTGCTTGCAATTCTGACGCTTCTGGGCGTTGGGCTCATTCATGCGGATGCTCCTCGAGCCAGAAGAATTGCGCTGGGAATGGTAGCGATCGGGATTTCCTGTTGCTTCGTGATTCTCTTTGCGTACACGCGACCGTATCTCGGGCAGTTTGCAATTGAGCCAGACGATATGCGAGTTCTTTCCGCATACTTATCACAAGACAACATGTCGTCGCATTTGACGAAGCGATAGAATGTGGTTTCAAACTCGCGAGAAATGGTCACGAGAACAACTAGAGTATGATGCCTCGAGACTCAAGCAGTTTGATCAATTCATCTACGCATCGGACGGCATCCCACTGATGCGTTGGGAGCACGAGATCCGCATGGCTTGGAAGTTCGTAGGCAGCACTCACTCCTGGAAAGTTTGAAAGCTCTCCCTTGTCGGCCATTGCATAATGTCCTTGAGTGTCGCGAGTGCGACAGATTTCAAGAGGAGCCGCAAGGTGAACGACGAGGAATCGATCTCGCCCGATCCGCTCGGCTGCTTTCTGTCGAACGGCTTCTTCCGGTGCAACAAAGGCACCGATGCAGAGGATACCAGCGTCATTAAAGAGCTTTGCCACCTCGATACTTCGACGGAGGTTTTCGCTGCGATCTTCGGCTGAGAATCCGAGATCTTTACTGATTCCCATTCGCATGGTCTGACCATCGAGCACGACCACCGCGCGGCCCATTTCAAACAATCTGCGTTCCAATAAGAGAGCAGTCGTTGTCTTGCCGGCTCCCGTAAGGCCAGTGAGCAAGATGGTCGCGGGCTTTTGTCCGAATCTCGCCATTCGTTCTTGAACCGTCACCGTGCTCGGCGTGCTGTGAAGCCGTGCCTCCGAGAACTCATCTTCCCACAAATCCTGTGGACCCTCACTTGAAGATGAACGATCCAGAATCATTCCGGCGCCAACAGTTGCATTCGAGAGTCGATCAATAATGATAAACGCACCCGTTGTACGATTGCGGCGATATGCATCAAATGCGATTGGACTAGTGAGTAAAATCTGGCAGCGGCCAATCTCGTTGAGCGCAAGCGTCGGCGAATCTTGACGATGCAGCGAGTTGACATCCACTCGATATCGCAGCGTACTTACCGTGCCAGTGGTGATTTTACTCGTCTGCTTAAACAGATACTGCTTTCCAGGAAGAAGCGAGTCTTCGCTCATCCACACCACGGTGGCCTCAAATTTCTGATTCACGTGCGGCACATTTCCGGGACGAACCAGCATGTCGCCCCGGCTGGAATCAATTTCATCTTCAAGAGTGAGCGTTACGGAGAGGGGAGCAAATGCCTCTTCTAATTCGCCGTCATGCGTGACGATTGATTTCACCCGACTTTTCTTCCGCGACGGCAAAGACATGACCTCATCGCCTTTGCGAATGATTCCCGAGGCGATTGTCCCCGCAAAGCCTCGAAAGTCGAGATTGGGACGAACAACTAATTGCACAGGAAATCGAAAGTCTTCCAGATTGCGATCGGATCCGATGTAAATAGTTTCCAGCAACTGCATGAGTGGAGCGCCGTGATACCAAGGGGTTTTTGGACTATTGACGACGACGTTGTCTCCCTTCAGTGCCGAGATCGGCATGAAGTGCACATCGGGGAGTTCGAGTCGGGATGCAAAGCCGATGTAGTCGCTCCGTATCTTCTCAAAAACACTTTCCTGAAAATCAACGATGTCCATCTTGTTAATGGCAACGATGACGTGCTTGATACCAAGCAGCGAGACAATGAATGAATGTCGCTTGGTCTGTGTAAGCACTCCGTGTCTTGCGTCGATCAGGATAATCGCCACGTCAGCGGTAGAGGCGCCCGTTGCCATGTTGCGTGTGTACTGCTCGTGACCGGGCGTATCTGCGATAATAAATTTTCGCTTGTCTGTAGAGAAGTAACGGTAGGCGACGTCAATCGTAATTCCCTGCTGTCGCTCATCCTCGAGCCCATCGGTAAAGAGAGCCAAATCAAGCTCTTCCCCGGTAGTACCGTAGCGAGAAGAATCTTTCTGAATCGCCGCGAGTTGATCTTCGTAGATCATTTTTGACTCGTAAAAGAGCCTGCCTATGAGCGTGCTCTTCCCATCATCAACGCTGCCACACGTAATAAAACGAAGCAATTCCTTTCGCTCGTGCTGCAAAAGATATTCATCGATGTTGGTGGCAATAAGGGGAGAGAGATGACTCATAGAAGCTTAGAAATACCCCTCCTTTTTCTTTTTTTCCATACTTCCAGCCTCATCGCTGTCAATCAAACGGCCCTGCCGTTCCGAGAAGGTTGTAAGCAGCATTTCCTGAATGATCTCGGGAAGTGTGGTGGCATTTGAATCAACCGCGCCCGAAAGTGGATAGCAACCGAGCGTGCGAAATCGAACCTTTCGCATTTCGGGAACTTCACCAGGTTCCAGAGGAAGCCTGTCGTCATCAACCATAATCATGACGCCACTGCGCCAGACGATGGGTCGCTCTTTCGCAAAATAGAGTGGAACCAGTGGAATGTTTTCAAGGTAGATGTACTGCCACACATCGAGTTCGGTCCAGTTTGACAAAGGAAAAATACGAATACTTTCTCCTTTTTTTACTTTTGTATTGTAGAGACTCCAGAGTTCCGGCCGCTGATTTTTAGGATCCCATCGATGGAACTCATCACGAAAAGAAAATACACGTTCTTTGGATCGCGATTTTTCTTCATCTCGCCGCGCGCCACCAAACGCCGCATCGAACCGATAGTGGTTGAGTGCTTGCTTGAGCCCCTCTGTTTTCATAGTGTCGGTATAAAACTTGCTGCCGTGTGTGATCGGATTGATCCCCTTGGCCCGTCCTTCTTCATTGACATGCACGATCAGCT
>Ga0209086_10001794_pt1 | contig 17239 bp, 16 predicted proteins | sample M_130207_XF_Meta_FD_187312 | JGI IMG/M metagenome (GOLD analysis project Ga0209086, IMG submission 187312) | Freshwater microbial communities from Lake Montjoie, Canada to study carbon cycling - M_130207_XF_MetaG (SPAdes) (version 2) | ecosystem: Environmental > Aquatic > Freshwater > Lake... | reverse complement strand
AACGAAAGTAATAACATTCTTGATGGTGTGTGTCCCCGTGTGTGTTGTTGTTTTATAGTAATAGTCTATTGTATAGTATTGTGTTTTAGTTTTATTATATAATAATATATAAATGCCAGTTATACTTGAAGTTATTTTTGGCGTTATAGGCGCCGCAGTTGGCGGAGTTTGCTACGCAAATAGGAAAAAATGAAATATGATTTTATAAGTATTTTAATTTGAATGCTTATAAAAAACAAAATTGAAGTACTACTTCGTAGGTTAATAATGTAACAAGTTACTGATACATAGCAATACCACGAAAATATGGAGAACTCAAACAACAAAGATAAGCATGCGTCGACGTCTGCCCCTAAAAAACAGAAAAAATCCGCAGTTTCTGCGACACCCAACTTCTCTGATCTCGTACCGGCTCACCAAGCTGTCGAAATAGACAACAATCACGCGCATGTGCTGCTGGGGCAGAAAATTATGATCAGCGTGCATAAAGGAAAGAATACAGTTACTAAAGTTGAGGGCATTCCTACTCAGTTCTGCCTGACTAAGCTCTTGAAGACGCTGAAGGCCAAAGATATGCTTTCGTGTGGAGGCCACATCGCAACAGATAAGGAGACAAAAAGTGAGTTTCTTGTACTACAGGGTAGCGTGTCTGCTGAAGTGGGTGAATTCCTCATACGTGAAGGGTTGGCTGACGCAGACTGCATCATCTACCGCGGTTGATGATCGTTGTTGTGCGCCGAGGCGGTGAATCTATTATTATCAACGAAACGAATACTGATATCACCTAAAAATACCAATACATCTCAGAATTCAAACAGAAACACGGAATCGACTTATCGTGACGTGAACAAATAAAATCGAGGTAATATAATATCTAACACTTTTTTATCCAGTATATTATTTTTGAAATACTTTTAATATCACGTAATAATAACAGGATATGAATCAAACAAAGAAACAAAGACAAGGTCCAACTGAAAGCGCTACTTTATTCAAAGAAGGGGCAACCAAAAAGGGAAATGATGGAAATATGTGGACAATAATAGCCACGGATATGGGTGTTCATCGATGGTCACGAGTCAAGCCCAATACCAATAATAAAACTGTAAAAAGGAGCAAGAATAAACCGGAAGTTATCGCCACCGCAGCAACCGTCGCCACGACTACAATATCACAAGAAGAACTTATAAAAATGGCCAAGCATCATAATGTAACTACTTCAGGATCAAAAAAAGAACTTGCAGAAAAAATATGGGGAGTTAGAAGGAGTGCGCTACCAGCAAAAGATCTATCTAAAATACTGCATTTACTTTCAAAGGAATCACAAAAGGAAGTAAATAAGACGATAAAGGACCAAATAGAACAACCAATTACGAATTATAGAGGAATGTGGTATCCTCAACCAAAGCCATTACGTGAAATGCGAAAAAACGAATTACTACGACGTGTAAGAGGGTTTAGGGACGCATTCGAAAAAATAACAACCCGAAACCAGGATTTAAACGATGATCGTTTGGCTGGAGAAACTGATGAACAATTAAGACACCATTTAAAATATTATTTTAGTGAAGGAGCGAGGCTACAATCAGAGGACTGGTTACGAGATTATAAGCCGTGACGTAATATGATATGATCACATTACCTTCTACGAGTCGACCTAGACCTGGAAGAACCGGAACTAGAATGCTTCATATGTTTAAGTAATCGCTTCGCCCGATTTGCGACTTCAACATAACCGCGATGCGTCTTCGCATTTGCATAGTTATGTTTTTTACGAGCAGTAATAGATGCCCATTCACGTGCGCGGGAATAGGCAGATTGGACACCGCGAGGATTAACGTCACACGTTCCACATGTGCATACGGGAAATGAAGTACCGGGACCTAAAAAGCATTTTCTTCCGCATTTTTTAAGCATAACCGCCCTTTCCTTTTTGTTAGGAGCGTCCTCCTTCCATGAATGTTCTGTCGCGTTCCCGCGTGTCCGACTTCCGCTTCGACTCCGACTCTGGCTTGATTGTGAACTACCCATAATATACTACGCTATATACTACGGTATATACTATAATATATGTAAATAAAAAAGTTATTTTATTGACATATATAGTTATAAACAAGATACACGCTCCTGGTCCAAGAACTCCCTACATAAGATGCGTTTTCTTTCTTGAGTCGCTTCACACTTATTATCGAGGGTTGTAATTCTCTCATCATCACCGGTTTCTACTGCATTTACTACGGAACCGCCGTGACCTCCATCACCACCGCCAACAAAGTCGGTCATGTAAAACCGAAACACACGAACTTGGGAGGTCTGGCCCATTCGATAACAACGCGCGATCGCCTGGTCTTCAACACACGGATTCCAGTTAGGACTTACGAAATATACGTCTGAATATGCTTGCAGGTTAAGCCCCTCGCTGCAAGTGCGAATTTGAAGGATCAGAATTTGTGGAGATGCAGCCAAGATTCGGTTTCGTCGCCCGCCGCTTACAGACCCATCGATAATATCGATGTCGCAGTCCCCGCTGCTGCTAGTCAACCACCGATTACGAATGACGTCGCGAATTTGCAACATTTCTCGGCGAAAATGACAGAATATCAACGATTTTCGGGTTGGGTCTACAGACAACTCGCGCATAACTACATCAACGAGGCGATTGATCTTGCTTTGATGGGAGAGCGCATTTTTGTATCGTTCAACCGGAAGATTGTAAAGTTCAACATCGATCGAGCTACCATTACCAGGTTGACTATTAATCAACGCAGGCATAACACACATCTGCCTCATTCGAGTATAGAGCTTCAATCTTTCAGAGCGGTCTTCGGTGTTTCTTGCCCTCGAATGAATCTCGCGGCTCAAATGAAGCTCATTTTCATTACTCCAATCAACGTTTGAATTAGAATGTTCGAGAGATTTGAGCAACCCGTGCTCACCCGCGTCAGTATTGGTACCCGCGCCAGTACATATCATGCCGACACTTAGTTTGGTGCGTCGAAGCACATAATGTTCGCGAATAAACGCTTGCTCTTCTGCGTGCATCACTTCACATGGTAAGAACCCTAAAATATAGCAGAGTGATTTTAGGTCTGATATTTTGTTCTGAATAGGTGTTCCGGTTACGATCCAAATACGAGGCCGCGATGTTCGAGAAAACGCGATAGCGTCGGAAGCATCGGAAGCATCGGCAGCGGCGTCGGTGGTATGCCCGAGAAGACGCATGGCGCCACGAAATATTCGATTTTTTTTGTTGCGCATATGATGCGCTTCGTCGAATATAACCCGGTCTGCACCGAACGTCAATAACGAAAGACGTGGTTTCGAATTAACAGACAAAATCGGTTTCTTTTTTGATACAGAAGAAGAGGGCACTTCCATAGCAACAGAACCGTATGTTGTAATGACGATATCGATGGGTCGAGTCGTAGCTGATGTTTTCGAGCGAGTTCCGGGAAGTAGATGCCAGCCGCCGCCGGTAGATTCACTCGACGATACATTTACGATTTTACGCCGAGAAGACCCGTGGTATACTGCGATGGTCAAGTCGCGTTTAAACCCGCTGTCGATGACTGTCTTTTTGAGTTGAGCGACCCACTGTGATATCAGCGCAACTGGCACAACGATTAGGGTTCGTTTTACCAAGACTAGATTCGCTAAAATAAGACCGATCATCACGATTGTTTTCCCAAGTCCCATTTCATCTGCAATTATACCCCCGAAAACACGCGGGTTTGGCGACGCCGAGGATTCGCGTTGTAAGCAAAACGAAACACCTTCTTGCTGATAACCCTTGCTTTCAAGGCCTGATTTTGCTAGGTATTCATCGAACACTCTAAGGCCACCACCGCTGCAGTTTGTCAACCCCGGTGTTGTGGGTTTTCTTCTTCTTACCGTTATTTTCTTCACTCCAGCAGATCCAGATCCAGATCCAGATGGAATACTGCACTTACCTTCTTCTTGTAATCCAGGTACAGCGTCGGTTGATGGACTTATGTCCAAGATTTGTTTCTGACTCATGGGTATCGACTCGCATAGTTAATGCGTCATATTCAAAAAAAACATTCAATTTTTTTTCACTAGAGAAACGTAAACGACTATTGTTACTTTTTTTCACAGTCGGAAACTAGGGTACATAGGATTTGGTTTTTTTCATTATTTTTTTCGCCATTTTCATGAATATTTTTTTTTACTGAAAACATATGTAAAACCATACTTCGTGTATAGAACATTTGCCTATTGTTTTTATTTTAATAGACCCCTAAAGATAATATAGTATATATTTTATATATTTTTTGATAACAATACGCACTACAAAAAAATTGAAATGTTTTTATTTCAATTTTAATATGACATGATCGACCAGAAGAAGAACAGTACAACATGGCAACAGCGACTAGAACAACCGAATACCAGTTACCGTCTGAAAGTGGCGGTATCCCAAGAATGGAAGACGCAGAGCCTGCATCGGAACCAGAACTCGTGTGTCACACGCCTCGACCGGGTAAAAGTCCGATTTCACAATCGGACCCAGACCAATACAAACAACAGGAACGAGTGATGACTGAAGAGGAGAAAATACGTAGGAGTTTCGTGATTGCAGCAAATATCTCAGCAAGGAAAGCGAAACTCCGCCGATCGGCCAATTCTCGAACGTTTTACATACCCTGTTCACACCCCAATTTAAAAACGTGCATGGATATTCTGAAATTCAGGGTTGCTGGCGTTTCAACTGAAGCGATTATTGCGGCCGATACTGTCGCGCAGAAAAAACTCGGAGATCGAGTCCCGGAATTGATTGATGAACGTGAATTCAATCTTCTGAAAATTGCGCTGAGTCAACAAAAAATCCGCATCGACGTTTCGGATACCGTTACTGTGACCAAGAAAGAAATGTGTGAAATGATCCTTGCGGAAGAGATGAAGATGCAAGAAGCGGATAGACTTATACAAATGGTCGAAAAGACGAATGCAGCAACGCCAGCGGCGGGAACAGAAGAAGCCGCAGCATCACTTCTTGTCGTATGTGATGTGTCGGAAGCTGAATACCAAGAGGCAACGAAGGTATATAGTGACAGCAAGTACTGGCACGCCGCGCTAACAAAAGAAAAGTCACGATGCTGGCCAGAAAATAAACGATACTGGTTGCCTCTTGGAGAAGAGAAGCCGGAGCCAAAGACCATATCACAACAAGTGCGAATCTCAAACAGTTCGAAGCGCGCGTTCACAAATATTATTTCACCGGAAACGTTGCGCCGACCGTTTATCGAGATGAATACGCTTGCAACAACAATCGCAACCGACATGATCGATTTCTTCCTAAGCCCCAAAAGAGTTCTTGACCGAAAACACGTCGCAGAACAGATCAGCGAATTTGTCGCAGCTCGCCGCCGCTCGGCGAAGAAAAGTAAGTAACATACGTACGAATACGAATACGTTGTAGTCAGTATTAATTAATATGAATAAAAGCTCTGGAATATAACTATTTTTTCACAGTTCAGTTGCTTAATTTTCTTAGAGACAAAATTATAATATTTCTAATAACGTAGTCTTTGCCTATATGTTGCTTATTTTTTTTATTAATGATTTCATATTTACCGTACCATACATAATCGGTAGTTTTACCATTTTTTCTAACTCTATAAAGATAAATATGTTGTGTTTTATTTATGTTTAGTAATGGTTCATTAAATTGTTTTTCATGTTCATTTTGGTCTCCGTTATGTCCGAATAAAGTATATTGTATATTATTTACATCACTCAAATCATCGTTATAATAATAAGTATCATCAACTGATTTTAGTATAGTAGTTTTTTTATCTATTCTTGGATTTATTCCAGCACCACTATATGGCTTACACCCGGTTTGGTTAATAATAAATTGTTCAATCCCTTCTGGGCCAGACCATTTTGAAAAAGTAAGTTCGGTCATGTTTGACGGTTAATGTTGATAATTTCCCTTTAAAAGGCTTCAATTTTATTACAAAAAATAAATACAAAAATAAAAAAGATAATATAGAAACAAATGAAGAATATATATTATAATAATCTGGTAATAATATATATAACAGTATGGGTGGAAAAAAACGTAAATCGACCAATAATGCATCTTCGCAAAATGTTGCAAGTATAAAACAGTCATTAAGTGGTGAAGATAGCGACTATGGTGTATTATCCGATCCCGATGAAGGTCTAGAGTATAATCGGCCAATCGAAGAACCTTCATCACCGGTAGTGATACCTGAAGGAGTGTCGATTGATACAAAAGACATTATGATAAATGAAACAAAATGTGAAGAAGAAACAACAAAAATAAACATGGTCGATACAGAGAACAAACATGCAACTACGACGACTACTACTGAAGAAAGTAAAGAAGTGATAACACAATCAACTGATATCAATAACAAGAATAATAGTGAATCTGCGCCAGCGAAGGAAGATCCGGAATCAGTTTTTGACAAATCTCTCGAACATCTTAAAATAAAACTTGAAAAAGATACAGAATTTTCAGAGAAAATGGTCCACACCACATTCTTATCCTTCCTTATTCTGGCGATGGAAATCGATGATAGTGTAACCGACTCATTCTCTCGAATATCATCAGCAGAAGCATACGAAACACGCAACGTGGAGAGATTAATAGACTATATGATTAAAACACATTCAGCAACACCTGAAGTAGAACAACACACACGGACGATGATGCACTTAGGAGTTGTAACACATATTATAAAAGGCCTGATTGGGTTTAACTTAAGTTTATTGGATAAGAATGAAAAGAATCCATCGATTATTCGTCCATATTTGAAGGAACTCGAGAGATTAAACAAAGAAAAGCGCACGGAGAATGCAAAAAAACAGTCACCATCGGCCGATGCCGACACCGCCACCACCAAGCCGAACAAATTTATACAGTTTTGGCGTAATATAACATCTTGTTGTCGGTGTAAGCGATCGAGAAAGAATAGCATACTAGAAAGTGTGGATACAGAAAGTAAAGAGATGAAAGATACCACGATGTCAAATGAGAATGACAACGCATTAACGCCACTTTAACCCGGCAACTTTGATCAATTGGTCTGATGCATGCAAGACCAATTGCTTGTTTCTTTGCCAATTTTTACATGAATAATATATATTCTATTTTAGTCGCAATAAATATAAAGCCTGATCGATAGTCCCGATCATTTCGTCCCGAATATTGAGTAATTCGGGAACACCGTTCAATCTTTCGGTTAATGAATTCAGAAATGTTTTGTAGTCTGAAAGCTTGCAACGAAGATGTTCGAGAGATTTGCATCCATAGAATGGTATAGAACGATTTCGACCAGAACCGCGAAATACAGGCGATTTCCCTCCACCTACACCACCGATATATTGTTCGATGAACGAATCGACGAGTTCACTCATTTTTCTATGAAGATTATCGGTTGCTATATGGGAAGGATATGACAAGGTTGACCAGTGGAATATCTTAATTGTGTTTAACATTTCCATAAAAGTAAGGATTAAAACAGAAACGTCGAGAGATTTGCGTTGATTCTTACGGCCGATAGCAGAAGTAGAAGAAGCAGCAGTTTCGCTTACACGATCGCCACCACCCATAAATATACTGTCGTCGGTCCCGCTTGGTTCGCTGTTATGTGTAGATTCGGATTCCGAATGTAAAGCACCAAGTCCTAAAATAGTACCTAAAATACCGAATTCATTTTTATGAGAAGATGATAATGAATTATTTGTACGCACACTTTTACTGCGATTGGTTGTTTTTATATTTTTTTTTGATCTTGATTTCGCCATATTAATATACAATAGAGTAATATAATAATATGATTTCAACTTCGGAGGAGGCGTAAACGTCGAGGCTTTTTCGCGGTTCGACTATGCCGCCGTCTACTACCACCCATGCCCTTACCATTACCATTACTACGATTAGGTTGGCGTTTCGAATCTTTTTTGGAAGTTGGAGAACGACGAGATGCAGAGAGACTAGGAAACTCATCTTCTGATTCATCACCGGCACCGGCACCAGCATCAGGAGAACCAGGTCGGATCTTTACTGTTTGTAATGCTTTTCTCCGAGTAGCGGCCAGTTTCGAAGCATCTTTATTGTGTCTGTATATTTTATGAGCAGCAGCAGCAGCACCAACTCTATCTATATCGTCATCGTCTGGTTGGCTAGTAGGAGAAGCATCTGGCGACGTTAAAGGATTGTCTACGATTTGACGTATATCAAATGTGGATAAATGAACCCCTAATGGAACATTTCCAAACCGATATGTATCGAACGATGTTCGGGGGTGAGCATCTTTAAATGATTGAACTGATTGTAAACGGTCAGTTAAACGTCTATGTGGTTTAGTTGCTACTAGAACAGCAGGGTCATCTTGCTTGTGAAGTATAACTTCGGATACCATTTCCTGTAGTAAATCTTGTGTCTGGATCATTACACGTGTGAATTTTCTTGGAATTATTTCATGCCGTGATAATTCATATAACTGCATCATAACAATAATTTTTTGTAGTTCCCATTTCTGTTGTTGTGAATGTGCATCATCATGAAATTCCGGAAATTCGGCAATAATAGACGCACATAAATGAGCGGATTTCGCAAATTTGAACATGGTTGCTTGTTCGAAATCTGATAAATTATCCATAAAATCGGCGGCGCATGGTAATGCACCGGGAGAACCGCACGAAGCAGCAGCAGAAGCAGCTGCGGCCCTGTCTTCTAATTTTTTTGCAACCATAGGCATAGTCTCTTTTAAACGGACAGCCGGAGTGCCGTGTTTTTTCACATATTCATCGCATCTTGTAACATTATCTAAAATAATAAATACGTATTCCATGATAGAATCTCTTACGTCCAAATAAAAATACGAAACATCACGGCTTATATCGGCTTTGGCAAACCTAGAATATAACCGATCAATTTGTTTATGATATGTTGTATATGTTATATCTATAATTTTTACATATTTGCCGTTTCCAACATCAAAAGAAACCTTTACATTTCTTGATTCTACAGATGTTCCGCATATACCCTGCCCGCGGACAATTATATCAGAGCATCGGTAAATACATGGAGCTACATCTTTACTTCTTACAAAAATGGGTTCTTTGCGAGAACGAGGACCCGATGCTGCACCAGACGCAGACGCAGACGCAGAAGCACCACTCCGAGATACTGTATTAAATTTTTCACGCAGACATAATGTGATAAATGCGCCGACCTGTTGTGCGAAGATCTTGCGAGATGGATCACGCGCAGATGTTTGTTTTGCTAATATAACCAGATCGATATCATCGGTAACAACACTCCGTAATTCACCATATTTTCGTAATATATCTGCGCACAAAAATAAACCGGTTTTCCCTTTTACCAATATTTTGCATTTACTTTCGAATAGTTTACTTAATACACCTATTGCTGCAAACGAAATAAACATATCTTCGGTTTGTTGGCTTGTTTCTTGTTTTTTAAACATTTCAAAAGTGAGTGCTAAATTACCGCGTGTATCTCGTGAACGCATATTGGCTCTTGCGATAGAATGCACCTTACTCGCCAATTCATATAACTCATGATAATCGTGAATGCCAAACATAAACCAAAAAGTCTGAACAAACGGAATATCTAAGGTTTCTACATGTCCTTCGAGTGTTTGAATAGGCATTAACTCTGACTCATCGATTTCTTTTAGTGAGGGTAGTTGTTGTAATGCAGAAGTTACAACATGTTGTCTCGGTGTAGGTATAGGCAATATATGATGACTATCATCGCCGGGGTTTTGAGATTTTGGACAATTTTTATTAGTATGACCTTTCACTTTACAAACTCTACAAAATGGTAAGCGTGAGCTCATGACCTAGACCTAATAAGGCGTAATTTATAATAATTATATATTATATATTTTAACAAATAGAATATCTAAATTATAGTATGTCAACGCGAGAACTAGGTAAAATAAACCCAACGCGAGAACTAGGTAAAATAAACCCAACGGCGATGACTGCACAAATTGAACTTAATGTTCTAGAACTAATAGGTACTAAGTTATTTAAGAAATACATACAAGACAATTTCATTAAAGAAAAATTAACAACATATGAAACAAACACGATATATTATATTTTTTTTAAGCCGGGATTTTTTAGTAGTATCGCCGGTGTTTTTTGTTTTATTACAAGTGTAGAAGGCGAAAATATAACAGTTAAAGAGATCGTTTCGTCAATGGGTTCGGGTTCGGAATACATGGATAGCGATAATATTGATTATATTTCTCTTAACTGTAATTTCCCCGGAGATACGATAATTAAAAAGACTCATATTAAGGGTGTATTGCCATATTCAACTATTCGGAACGCAACTATCGAATATAATAAAACAAACCCTAATGTATTAACTTGCGTAAGAAACCAAAAAGAAAAAGTAGCTAGAGAAGCCTGGGTAAAGAATGTCAAAGATAAACCAAAACCAGTATTTACCGCTCCTCCTTCACGTGAAGATATAGAGAAACTGAGAATAGCCCAAAACTCACTTTTTGATGTAGAAAAAAGGATACACGATCTTGAAACCGTTATGACGGACAATAAATGTAACAAATATTTAGGAGGTGGTAAAAGACGCACCAATAAAAATAAAAAAACAATAAAACGAAATAAATCAAAAGGGAAAAAAAGTCGTCGAAACTTTATTAATAAATGAAAATGTTACTATATTAAAACAAATTTTATTACAGCAAACATAGTTGTTGTAATAAAAATAAACGCCCTCGACCGGGTTCGAACCGATGACCTTGTGGTTAACAGCCACACGCTCTACCTACTGAGCTACAAAGGCGAGCCAAACTAAAAATATACCAAATATAACAAACCAAATATAACAAACAAAAAATGCGAATATTCGGGATCGAACCGAAGACCTCTGCGTTATCAGCACAGCGCGCTACCACCTGCGCCATATCCGCACCAATAAACACAAAATAAAAAAAACACACGCACATGCACGCACAAACACGGGGACTTGGGAGAATCGAACTCCCGACCTCTTGCACCCAAAGCAAGCATCATACCCCTAGACCAAAGTCCCAAAAACAAAATCATCTAACGTTATGATCAGACTCTCACCCCACCCCAACGGGGACTCGAACCCCGGACCTCCAGATTAGAAGTCTGGCGCTCTATCCAACTGAGCTATTGGGGCAAACACAACAAATAAAATAATAACACACACACCCTCACGGGGGCTCGAACCCCGGACCACTAGGTTAAAAGCCTAGCGCTCTACCGACTGAGCTACGAGGGCAACTAAAATGCACGACGGTACATGCCCTCACCTGGATTTGAACCAGAGACCCCCACATTACAAGTGTGATGCTCTACCAACTGAGCTATAAGGGCTCAAAAACAAACAAACTAAAAAAAATGCGCGAAGCAGGGTTTGAACCTGCGCATCCTGAGATAGTGGGGCTTAAGTCCACCGCCTTAGACCACTCGGCCATTCGCGCTAAATCTAGTTTATCGTTTAAACCCATCTTTTCTTTTGTTTTTTATTTTACACATTTCAACCACTCTACCGGCTGACCCACACCTTAACCCCTCCTTCGCCATTTAACTCTTTTTTTTTTGGTTTTGATTTCTTTTTTTTTTGGTTTTGATTCCTTTTTGTTTTGTTTTATTAAAACAAATTGGTAAACAGAATCATCAACGGTAACAAGTGAAGTTATAATTAACCACGAATCATTTGAGTCTGCCTCCATATATATCCAATATTATATCTTTATATCAAAATACACATTAGATTTTACTAAATTAATAAATTATACTTCACCACTAACACTTCCCCAAATATGATATAATCTTCTAATTTCTGAAAATCGGATAGTTTTAACAATAAAATGACGAAGGTTAAAGCAGCGATTGATTTCGTCATACGCACTAGTTTCATTATCTGTTATAACCCATAAAGGGTCGAAGAACTCAACAGTAAATGCATATTCGTGAGTTGAGCACCAAGTGGGGTGGAGAAAGTCTCTATTCGTATTTTTTACCTCGACAAGAGTGATATTCGAAATAAAACCGAATATATTTTCTTCTGTTCTGGTATCTGTGGTTTTCAAAACAAATTCATAAAAGTGTCCCCGACCAATAGTATGAAGCGGCCTCTGCAAATATTGGGATTTTCGGATAAATGAATGAATGATCCTTCCATTAAAATTAAACGTGGAAAACAAATACAACTGATGCATATAATTTCGTATCGCGTTGCGTGCTATATTACGCGACAAATTTAAATGATATATTTCTATACTCGGAAGAGGAATAATCTCATCATCTTCTTCTGCGACCCCTCTCCATAAAAATCCATCATCATCATATAAATATTGGTCTATTATCGGCGGCTGGGTTATTTGTTGTTCTTCAAATCCATCATGTTCAAAAGAATATTCGGGCATATTTTCTGGTTGAAGATCACCGTTACTATTCGCCCGATTCGCCCGATTCGCAAGATTCACCGGATTATTGAAAATATTTCCAGAATAATGAAATTCATTAATATATGTAATTATACGATTATTGTCGAGGTTATCATGAAAGTTGTTGTCGATGATCTCAATACCATTATCGTATTCAAAGTCTATAGGATCTGGTATACGGTCAGCATTAGGAATACCATCATAAATGCTCTCACCGTCGTCGTCGTCCGCGTCCGCGTCATCGTCACCAATTTCAATCAAAGCTCTACGACATAACGGACAAGTATTTTGTTGGTCATTCCAATTCAATATACACTTTACACAAAATAAATGTCCACAAACTGTATAAACACGATTTGCAGTTTGTGGAAGAATATCATAACATACACTACAAGTTGATTCTTCACGTTCTACGTTGCCCATATTTGGGGAGGTTAGGGACGCCGAAAATGTCGCATTTGCAACCATGGCCGCGTCACTCGATATATGCAGTCCTGGATCCAAAGAGTCCGAATGTAATAATTGCCGAGGAAGGATCGGGGATAATGAGAAGTCTAATATTCTTCTAACACTGTCGAACATTCGATTTTCAATTCTACGTGGAGGGACTAAAAGAGGAGAAATCGATCTTGATGTAGTCGCCGCCGCCTCACCTTCGCCGCTATTATATCTTTGTTGTCTAATTGGAGACAAAGATCTATCATTTGGCCGGTTATCTTGATTATGCGAGTAGAACTCACGTGTATAATACACATTAGGTGATAGTGATTCGGATACGGATATAGATACGGATTCGGACCCCGACGCAGAATAATCCGTACTATTATCCGATTGTCTCTGAGGTGTTTTAATGATTTCCATTTGTGAATGTATGTATATGATAACTCAATATGTTAAAACAATTATGATGCAGTCCTATCCATTCTAAATACAGTCGAAGAAGATCAATTTTTTACCACAAAAATGTCATATTCATGTATTATATAAATTAAAATACTTAGTTTAGATAATAATGCCGATAATACACGTTATCCTTATAATTACAGTTTCGGTATTTGGTTTTTTTTGTATTGGGGGGTGTATTGCCCGTAAATGTGCAAATCGTACATAAACATTATTTCATTAAATTACAATAGTTTTTAAATGCAGCATTTTTTAGTTGATAATTTGGATACTTTTTTACAAATTGATCCTCGGATATTCCCGAATTTGTAACTGTTTTACAAGCATCATTTATAATTACACGATGTTTTAATGAATTGATTCGATCACTTGATTCATTAAAACACCCTGGTTTATTTTCAGTATAAATATGATAATAACGGTTCATGAACCTTATAACGAAGTTTTAATAAAATTAAATATGTAAAAGTATATATACATATATATTATTTTATATATATCAATTAAATAATAAATAATATTGTAAGTAAGATATAACAATAAGTAATGTCGTTAGGTCCGTCTGGTCCAACTGGTGCAGATGGTTGGTCTCTAAATCCGGGTCCTAGGGGTTTGCCTGGTTCAACCGGGCAGATGGGTCCAACCGGCAGAGACGGTGCAGCTGTATATAAAGGTGATAAAGGAGATACAGGTGAAGTAGGCCCTATGGGTAAAACGGGTCCAACTGGTTGTACCGGACCTACAGGTCCAATCGGTAACTCTGCAACTGCAGAGAATACATTTCGATATACTTGCGAAACAGGTTCTGGTAACGGTAAACCGGCTTCAGGGTATTTTCGTTTCTCACAGTCGTTACAAACAGATTCTCCCTTTATTTATTTAAATAAGATTACAAACTCCGGAAGTCGTCCTGATCTTTGTGGTAATGATATTAGTGAAATATTAGATCTGATTAATCTTAAAGGTTCGAGTGATAAATATGGGTTTATGAAAATTCAAAGTGTAGAAGATTATACGAAGTTTATGGTTTTTAAAATTATAGATAGTGGTGTAACCAGAATTGAAACAGTAAATGGTGTTAATGTTCCATCATTAACAAATAATTCAAATTCGTTTTATCAAATAAATTGTGTTAATGTTGTTTATGAAGACAATTTTGATGGAAACAGCCCATGTTATATCAGTTTTAGCTTGTCAGGACCAACTGGTGCAACAGGTCCAACAGGTCCAACAGGTCCAACAGGTCCTACTGGTCCAACCGGACCAACCGGTCCTACTGGTCCAACCGGACCCACCGGTCCAACAGGTCCTACTGGTCCAACCGGTCCTACTGGTCCAACAGGTCCAACCGGTGTAACTGGACCAAGAGGAGATAGATATCTTACAAAAACAGTAGATTCTGATGAAGTTCCATTAGCGATACAACTGGTAAATGTTCAATATTATCAGGAAGTGTCGTTATATGTCGATAAATATTTATCATATCTTCCAGGGAATTCAGTTGTAGTTTCAGATCGTCTCAATCCACTAACAAGATATTTTGAAGCTACAGTCAAATCATATCATACTATGACTGGACTCATGATTCTTTATCGTACTCAGAATATACAAGGGATCTATTCGAATGATATTACGACAGTATATAATGTAAATTTGGACGGTATTGATGGTCCTACTGGCGCGACCGGTCCAACGGGTCCAACCGGCCCAACCGGTTCAACAGGTCCACATGGTCCAGTTGCCGGCTTAATTGAATCTGCGAGATGCCCACCAGGTGAAACAACGTGGCGTTTAACTATTAATGGATTGGATATTGCGGAGTGTAATAATTTTTACTTTGCAACATTTCATGGTAAAAGAAATCCAATTCTTGATAATACTGAACCATACTCTGTACATATTATTATTAATGAAGATTACGTTACAGATCGCTACTATTTTATGACAGAAAGTTCCGATGCGAATTCAGTATCGAGAATGGATAGTTCGGGAAGTCAGTTCATTATTATACCTGGGCCCACAGAAGCCCCATCATTAGAACTTACGATGACGTTTCGTATATATAATTTACCTCATCAAAACGCACATATCATCGAAGGTATCGGTGGATTCACTAGTGAGGTTACAACACATCTATCGACACCATTTATAAAAAAATGTTCTTGCTATATTGTCCATAATGCAGATGGAAATAACAATATTAATTCGATATCTATAGTCGCCGCCCCTATCTCTGATATATCTAAAATGTATGAACCAGCATACGATCCTTCACAGAATTGGTTAGGTGCCGCGACGTTGGACGTATATTCGGTTGGAAAAGGTGATACAGGACCTACAGGACCAACCGGTTCAACCGGTGCTGATGGAAAGGCATCAAATACAGGATCTACTGGTCCTACTGGTTCTACCGGTCCTAGTCCAACAGGCCCAACTGGCCCAACCGGTATAACCGGGCCAACAGGCCCAACAGGACCAACCGGTCCAACCGGCCGAACCGGTGGAACTGGTGGAACAGGCCCAACAGGACCGACAGGCCCAACCGGTATAACGGGTGTAACCGGTGGAACAGGCCCAACAGGACCGACAGGCCCAACTGGTATAACGGGTGTAACCGGTGGAACAGGCCCAACAGGCCCAACAGGTCCAACCGGTCCAACCGGTCCAACCGGATCAACAGGTTCAACGGGTCCAACCGGTCCAACCGGATCAACAGGTTCAACGGGTCCAACAGGTCCAACAGGTCCAACAGGTTCAACCGGTCGAACTGGACCAACTGGACCAACCGGTGTAACTGGTGGAACTGGAGGAACTGGTCCAACAGGTCCAACTGGTCCAACAGGACCAACAGGACCAACGGGTGTAACCGGAATAACGGGATCAACTGGATCAACCGGTCCGATTGGACGTGATGGTAGTGTTTTTAGTTCAGTAACATCAGATGGTTATACATTAGTACCAACATGGGGTGGGAGCGTATCATTTACTATTGGTAGAAATCTAGCATATACTCCTGGAATATCGGTAGTTGTTACCGATTCGTTTGAATATAGTAGATATTTTCAAGGAGTTGTGCAATCATATAATGCGAATACAGGTGATATTATAATTTTCAAGATTCAAAGTATTTATAATACCTTTTCATCTAGTTATAACACACTATATAATGTAAATTTATCAGGTAATGAAGGTTCAACTGGTCCAACAGGACCAACTGGGCCAACCGGACCAAAAGGTTTGGCTGGCGGAATCACATATGATGTATCAAATAATGGCACGGGTGGGTATACAATAAATGGCGCAAATAATCCGACTTTGTCATTTATTAGAGGTCATCGTTATATTATAAACGTAAATGCAAGTGGTCACCCATTTTGGATTCAAACTGTTCCAGGTGCATATAGTTCAGATAATAGTTATAATACCGGAATTATCAATAATGGCGTTGACTCTGGTGTAATTATCGCGGAAATTGCGTTTAATGCTCCGCATTTATACTATGTTTGCCAATTTCATTCATCTATGAATGGTGCAATATATGTTACCGATTTTGGGCCAACTGGCCCAACAGGTTCAACCGGTGTAACTGGTCCAACTGGACCAACAGGACCAACAGGACCAACAGGTTCAACCGGTCCAACCGGTCCAACCGGATCAACAGGTTCAACGGGTCCAACAGGTCCAACCGGGTCAAACGGTTTGGTTGGCGGAATCACATATGATGTATCAAATAATGGTATGAATGGGTATACAATAAATGGCGCAAATAATCCGACTTTGTCATTTATTAGAGGTCATCGTTATATTATAAACGTAAATGCAAGTGGTCACCCATTTTGGATTCAAACTGTTCCAGGTGC
>Ga0209086_10001790_pt1 | contig 17263 bp, 3 predicted proteins | sample M_130207_XF_Meta_FD_187312 | JGI IMG/M metagenome (GOLD analysis project Ga0209086, IMG submission 187312) | Freshwater microbial communities from Lake Montjoie, Canada to study carbon cycling - M_130207_XF_MetaG (SPAdes) (version 2) | ecosystem: Environmental > Aquatic > Freshwater > Lake... | reverse complement strand
TACTATCATAACAAGTAGTGGTATAAATAATAATAATAATAATAATAATACGTGTACTTGGAGATACGATTTATCCAATAATTCACCATCAGTTCAATCATTAAAACAAGGACAAAAAATAATAGATACATTTTATATTAGAGTACAGGATAATCAACAAGCTTCAGCATTTCAAACAGTTACAATAACCATCAATGGCACAAATGACACACCGACAATATCCGGCGACATTTCAGGAAATGTATCGGAAGATGGAATCCTACGCGCACAAGGTGTTCTAACCGCGGTAGACGTAGATTTAAGTGGCAATTTTACGTGGGATCTTAGTGGTAATGGCATATCTAATTATGGAAGAATGAATATATCATCAGGCGTGACAAATAATAATACGTGTGCTTGGTCATATGATCTATCCAATAATTCATCATTTGTACAAGCATTGAGTCAAGGACAAACTATAACGGATAAGTTTTATGTCATAGTACGGGACGATGTGAGCGCAAACGCAGTCCAACTAGTAACAATAACAATCAACGGTAAAAACGATCCAATAAGACTTTTAAATAAAATACCAAATCAAGCGATTGATATGTCATCTAATTTTAGTTATGTCATTCCATCTACTACATTTTTAGATGTAGATGTATCAGACAATTTAACATATTCAGTTGTGTTAAGTAGTAATACACCTATTCCATCTTGGTTACATTTTGAACCAAGCACACGGACATTTACGAGTGTATCAAATCGAACCACGGTTGGTCCATTAAAAATAAAAGTAACCGCGACAGATGGACTCACTTCAGCAGCATCTGCGTATTTTATCATTAATGTAATTAGTCAACAAGCCATATCTGGTTCAGTATTAGACGGATATATTAAGTTCGGAACGATAACTGCGAGGGATTTATCAAATAATATTGTGGGAGGACCGGTTCAATCAGATGAGTCCGGTAAGTTTTCAATACCCATACCAATGAATATTCAACCATCTACATCATATATCGTCGATTGTGTTGGTGGGACAGATATAGCCACAGGTGCTCCAATATTATATCCGTTATCATCCATATACACATCAGGTGATATTTCATATGTTATGTTAAATTCATCCAACGTTGTTATAAATCCATTAACAACCATTGTTTCCGATATTGTAAATAGTAATATACCGTTATATAGGAATAATTTATCTGTTGTATACACATACGTGGCAAATGCGTTTGGACTACAATCATCTCATATCGGCGGCGATTATATATATTCACAAAATATTGCCGATGGTATCGCCGCGATAAAAATAGCTACAATTACCAAAATATTATCTTTATCAACTGGCACGGATATAAATACAATTAAATTGAAGATTGCTACAAATATAGAAGGGCAAGCAGGAAAGCTTCTATTTGATGCGTCATTTATATCGGATAGTGGATTTGGCGCGTCTTCGTTGATATTAAAATCGAATTTAACGGGTATAGTCGCTGCAATATCGTCTTTAATGGACGCGGTAGTAAACGTTGGATCTCCTACTGATATAAACCGAATAACCAAGCAATATAAAGAGTTGTATAAGTTATCAAAGGGTGCGCTATCTATAAGTTTTTTAAATATTAATACAATATATAATGAGTAACATATCGAATACTATAAGCAACGCAGCTATCACCCAATCAGTCGGACAGATAATGCAAGACAATTTACTGGTTGCAAATATTTGTTTTATAAAGGGCACAAATGTAGTCACGGACCAAGGAATCATTGAAATTCAAAATATAAGTTTAGCAAACACCATAAAGGGGAAAAAAATATTGATGACGACAAAAACAAAAAATGTGGATGATTATATGGTGTTAATAAAGAGAGATGCGTTGTCTAAAAATGTGCCTAACGAAGATACGTGGTTAACCGGAGAACATTGTGTATTATATAATAGAAAAATGGTGAAGGCAAAGAATTTAGTAAATGGCTCTAATATCCAAAAGGTAAATATGGAGCAAGCCGAAGTGTATAATTTATTATTAGAAGGAGAAACATCAGGAGAGATGATAGCAAATGGAATGATAGCGGAAACATTGGATCCGAAGTCTATATTTGTAAAAATCTTATCTGTTGTCAAATCCAAAAATTATTCACCAGAAGAAGAGGCGATGTGTATACGTGATTTAAATATAGATTTGAAAAAAGCACACGAAAAGAAAATGGTTCATAATTAGAGCGAGTCGAAGCATTAAGCGCATATTCCTTCGACTAACGTCTACGAACTCCTTCGACATTCGTCTCCGGCTTCGGCTCGCTCCAGAATATAATCAAAAAACTTTGGCTTTCGCGGCGCTTAAATCGCCTATGTTTTTCTCCAAAATCCAGATTCTAATCTGCTTACGAATCACTGACTCCAAAAACTTATTTTTTTTTAACAAAAATATAATTGTTAAAATAAAACGCATGTTAAGTTAAAATATTATAATAAAATCTTTGTGTAAATTATAATGGATTTAGAACCAATGTCGATTGAGGAAACTCATTCGGATGTTAACCCTGGAGTTCCATCTCTCCAAACAGATCCGCTGATATATGACGATACAATAGACACAAGCGCCATTCAAAACGTGTTATTTATTGATTCTTCTGTCAAACATTTTCAAGAGTATGCAAATGCAACCACTTTTCCGATTGTTTACAGTCGTAGAAATACCCGAGAAGAATTGTTGCAGTTATTAAGCACCAAATTCCAACATATTTCACGTATTGCAATAGTATGCCATTTTAGAGAAGAACCCTATTTTTTGAACACAGAATTGTTATTTTCGGATACGAATGGCCAATTTATGATTGATTTAGTAAAACAATTCAATGTTTCACACCTAGATTATTTAGCGTGTAGTACACTGCAAAATCAGGGATGGAAAGATTATTATGCCAAGTTACACGACGCAACAGGTATCACGGTTGGAGCGTCAGATGATAATACAGGCAATTTAAAATACGGTGGTGATTGGATATTAGAGTCAACACAGGAAGATATTCAAACAGTTTATTTTAATGATTTGATACAAAATTATGCTTCTTTATTGGCAGTATTTACTGTAAATGGTATTAATTATACGACTGTTGGATCAGTTGCAACAGTATCATCCTATACCACCGTAAGTGGTATAATAACAATACCCAGTACAATTACTGACTCAAGTGGTGTAATTTATAACGTGACATCGATCGGACAAAATGCGTTCAGCAATTGCCAAGATGTGACTTCCGTTACAATCCCGAGTTCAGTCACATTGATTGACGACTACGCGTTCATCAATAATTTTTATCTGACTTCCGTCACAATCCCGAATTCAGTCACAACTATTGGGCTATATGCGTTCTACAATTGTTTACATCTGACTTCCATGACAATCCCGAGTTCAGTCACATCGATTGGTTTTAGAGCGTTCGAGTCGTGTCGTGCTTTAACAAATTTTGTAGTAAACAATTCAAACACAAATTATAGTAGCGATAGTTCTGGAGTATTATTCAATAAATTACAAACCACATTAATCTCTTATATAGGAGATGTAAGAACATCATATACAATCCCTAGTTCGGTGACAACGATCTGAGCAAATGCGTTCTCCGGTTCTATAACTCTGTCTTCCATTTCAATACCGAGTTCAGTCACTTCTATCGATACAAATGCGTTTGTTAATGTTGATGGTATTTCTTCAATTTCAGTAAACGTATCAAACACAAATTATAGTAGCGATAGTTATGGAGTATTATTCAATAAATTACAAACCACATTAATCAAATATCCTGCAGGAAATGTAAGAACATCATATACAATCCCGAGTTCAGTGACAAGTATTGCTAATCTATCGTTTTACAAATCTACATTTATAAATACCATTATAATCCCTAGTTCAGTCACAGGTATCGACACACAAACGTTCACCTATTGTACTCAATTAACGAGTGTATTTTTTTTACATACATCCTTTTCTAATATTACTATAAATACGAATAATTTTTATAAAGACCCGTCAACGACCAAAGTCAATACAGGCTATTATAGATCAACAATTACAAATACTACAAAAATATCACAGTTTTTTACAGCAATAGCAATAATGTCCGCACCTATTCCAACTAATTTATCAGGAGTAGGTCTTCCTGGTAGAGTTAATCTTAGTTGGACCGCAGCAACTGCTCCTGGTTACAGTGTAGTAACCGGATATAAAGTAACATATTGGGTAACATCTACACCAGGGACAACAACAACCACATCGTTAATAACTGGAACATCAACAACGATAACAGGTCTGTTAAATGTAACAAGTTATACATTTCAAGTAGTAGCGTATAATAATGTAGATAATTCTGCCCCCTCCTCTCCTAATTTTATTATTTCGACCGCATCAGCGGCAGCACCTGTGTTAATATCTGTATCACCGCTATTTAATGTAGGTACCGTTTTAGAAGATGCTATCAATGTACCGATATCTTGGGCCACAAATATGCTTGACGCAAGTTATTCTAGTACAGATGGAACAGTGAACTCGTTTATAGTAACAGCAGTTACATCAGCAAATGGTAGTTTGAAGATAGGTACAAGTCTTGGAAGTGCCACAAATTGGGACGCGGGCAACAATACAATTGACGCAACACGTACTGGTTACTGGACACCAACCGCGAATTTAAGTGGTACTAGTGTACAAGCGTTTAAAATCGCTGTTAAAAGTGATTTGGGTCTACAATCAACAACCGAACTATTTGTAAATATAAATGTGACACCAGTGAACGATCCTCCTACAGTGGCAAACGCAATTCCAAATCAATCAGCAAATACCGGAGTTGCGTTTGATTTTTCATTCAATGTAAATACTTTTGCTGATATTGATATAGGTAATGTGTTTACTTATTCCGTAACATCAAAACCATCTTGGTTAACATTTACTTCCGGAACACGCAGATTCACTGGTACGCCACAGCTTTCAGATATTGGTACATCACAGGTTACTGTAGTAGCAACTGATGATTCTAACGCAACTGTGTCAACTAATTTTAATATGACAGTCAACCGATTAAATAACGCACCAACAGTAGCAAACGCAATCACGTCAGTACCATCAGCAACACAAGGTACCACGTATTCGTATACATTCCCAGCAAATACATTTACTGACGTTGATATTGCTACTTCTGGAGATTCATTGAGTTATACTGCGTTCAAAGGAGATGGCACATCATTATCGTCAACATGGTTATCAACCTTCACTGCGTCCACTAGAACATTTTCAGGAACTCCTCAAAACGCAGATATTGGCATATTGAATGTTAAATTAAGAGCAACAGATACATCTAACGCATCTGTAGATACTTCTTTTAATATCACTGTAATAAATACAAATGACAGCCCGACAATAGTAGCAACCCAATCCGCATCAGTGACAAATCCTTTTCTATTTGTAACAGGAAAAATCGACGCGTCAGACGTAGATGTCGGTACAACATTGACGTATTCGATATTTTCTCAAACATCAACATATGGAACAGTAACATTGACTGATACTATCGGCAATTGGAAATACGATTTATCAAGTAATTCAATTAACTATAAAAAATTAGCAAATGGTATCACAGGATTTGAAACGATTGTCTTTAATGTAAGCGATAGTATAGCACCACCCGTATCACAAACATTAACAGTAACCGTAACAGGTATAAATGACCCACCGACAATAGTAGCAATCAAATCCGCATCAGTGACAAATCCTTCTCTATTTGTAACAGGAAAAATCGATGCGTCAGACGTAGATCTTAATACAACATTGACATATTCGATATTTTCTCAAACATCAACATATGGAACAGTAACATTGACTGATACTATTGGCAATTGGAAATACGATTTATCAAGTAATTCAATTAACTATAAACAATTAGCAAATGGTATTACAGGAAATGAAACGATTATCTTTAATGTAAGCGATACTATAGCACCACCCGTATCACAAACATTAACAGTAACAGTAACAGGTATAAATGACTCGCCGACAATGTCCGATATGACAAAGACTCTACCTAAATATGATACATCTTGCAATGGTGTAACAGACGCGGCAGATATAGATGTAGGTAACACATTTACAACCACTATATCTGGTAATAGTGTCGGTAAATATGGTTCATTAACTATTACATCATCAACTTCAACCGCGTGGAGATACGATTTATCAAGCAATTCTTATAATTATAGAATGTTACCAGTTGATGCTACAGACACAGATATATTTAACATCACTGTAACTGATTCATCGGGAGCACCCGTAACTAAATCTCTAACCATTACAGTTACAGGAATTTCTAATCCCCAAGTTTCGACACAACTAACCGGTAAAATAGTAGATGGCTATATAAAATATGGAACAATTAATGTGCGAGATTTATCAAATAATTTGATAGCCGGTCCAACCCAAACTGATTCATTGGGAAATTATTCAATAATTATTCCTGTATCAATACCTCCGATATCATATATAATCGAATGTACCGGAGGAACAGATATCGCGACAAATTTACCATTAACTTTTCCGTTAAAATCGATATATACGCCAGTCGTGAATCAATCTGATTTTTCAGTGATAAATAGTAGTAATGTATTTTTAACACCATTGACAACAATAGTCGCAAATATAGTGACATCCACAGTCACTGGTAGTAGTAGTGCGTCTGCAATTACTAGCGCAATAACCGCAGCAACCAACAAAGTAGCAGTCGCATTAGATATATCATCAAATGTAGTAAATACAGATTATATTGGGATCAACAGCCCAACAATAACAAATATAAAAGTAGCCGCCGCAGCAGTAAAGATAGCGTCAATAACGAATATAATATCAACAACGGAGACAAAAGTCGCAGCAACTGTATTGTCCAATATCTCCACGATTATACAACAATCATCCGCAAAAATAACAATAGACAATGCGTTTGTACAAACAGCAGGAGGACAGGCGCCTATAACAAATTTGACATCATTGGTAACAACTATAGTAAGTAGAATAGATGCGGCAACAACATTAGATTCAATATACACAAAATCAATAGCAGGAAACACTGTTGCGTCAACCGCAAATGCGACATTTATAGGATACACAGCGCCACAATTGACCGCCGCGATTGACGGCGCAACACCAGCATCATCCCCCGGAGTCATATCAAACATTTGCTTTAAAGCAGGAACGAAGATAGTGACAGACCAAGGAATAGTAAACATAGAAAGAATAACGGAACAAAATAGCATAAGAGGGAAGAAGGTGTTATTGGTATCACAGACGACAAATATAGACGACTATATGGTAAAAATAGAAAAGGGCGCATTATATGAGAATGTTCCGAATGCCGACACGTGGTTGACTGGAGAACATAAGGTATTTTTCAATAAAGAAATGATAAAGTCGAAGAGTCTTGTGAATGGTCAAACAATAGTAAGAGAGAATAAAATAAGTGAAGTCGTATACAACATATTGTTAGAAGGTGAGAATTCGGGGAAGATGATTGCGAATGGAATGATATCAGAGACATTGTCCCCTAAAAGTGTGATGGTTCAGTTATTGGTAAAATTAAATAAATTGAGTGATAAAGATAGAGAACGTGATATCATACGCATCAATAAGTTGATGAATGAAGAGAAGGAAAGGATGAAATCTGGAGCAAGTCGCAGACCTTAGGAGATATTTCCGTAGACGTTTGGAGTGGAGCGAGCCGTAGACGTTTGGAGTGATACGTAGCCTTAAGCGAAGCAAAAGCGAGGGAACTCAGGAGACGACAGTCGAATGAGTTAGTCGAAGGAATATCGAATGAGCTCATTATAAAAAAATATTTTATACATTTTATTTTTTTATGTATAAAATAAAATATATTTGTAATTCATAAATAAATGTTAGATCCGGGTCTACCATTACCTTCAGAAGAAGTACCTTCAGAAGACTTATACACCTCCGGACAAGAACCGCTGATATATGACGATACTATCGAAACAAGCACCATTCAAAACGTATTATTTATTGATTCTTCTGTCAAACATTTTCAAGAGTATGCAAACACAACCACTTTTCCGATTGTTTACAGTCGTAGAAATACTCGAGAAGAATTGTTGCAGTTATTAAGCACCAAATTCCAACATATTTCGCGTATTTCAATAGTATGTCATTTTAGCGAAGAACCCTACTTTTTGAACAGAGAATTGTTATTTTCGGATACGAATAGCCAATTTATGATAGATTTAGTAAAACAATTCAATGTTTCACACCTAGATTATTTAGCATGTAGTACACTACAAAATCAGGGATGGAAAGATTATTATGCCAAGTTATACGACGCAACAGGTATCACTGTTGGAGCATCAGATGATGATACAGGTAATTTAAAATATGGGGGTGATTGGATATTGGAGTCAACACAGGAAGATATTCAAACGGTTTATTTTAATGATTTGATAGAAAATTATGCTTCTTTGTTGGTAATCGTTACTGATCCTGCTGGTGTTAGGTACTCGACTCTTACTGGAACAAATGTGGAAGTAACAACGCATACTAATACTCAAGTTATTGCTTTAGGAGGTATAATAAACATACCTTCTTCATTTGTTTACAGTGGAACGACATATACAGTCACCGGTATTGGTGCGTATGTCTTCAATAGTGGTTGTGTAAATCTGACTTCCGTTACATTTCCGAATTCAGTCACGAGTATCGGGGCAGGTGCGTTCTCTGGTTGTACAGGTCTGACTTCCGTCACATTGACAAATGGACTCACAACTATCGAGGCAGACGCGTTCTCAGGTTCAGGTCTGACTTCCATTACAATTCCGAGTTCAGTCACAACATGGGGCATAAGTGCGTTCTCTGGTTGTACAAGCCTGACTTCCGTCACATTGACGAATGGACTCACAACTATCGGGACAAATGCGTTCTATAGTTGTACAGGTCTGACTTCTGTTACAATTCCGAGTACATTCACAAGTATTCAACCGTACATGTTCACCAATTGTTCATCTCTGACTTCAGTCATCTTGAATACTGGACTCATAACTATCGGTCAAGGTGCGTTCGCAAATTGTACAAGTCTTACTTCCGTTTCAATCCCGAGTTCAGTCACAGCCATCAACGCCTCTGCGTTCAACGGATGTGCTCTATTAACGAAAGTAAGTTTTTTACATACAGCAATTGATATGCTTATTATCACTAATCCTAATTTTTTTAAAGCTGGAACGACTAAAGTTGATATAGCCTATTATAACTCAACAATTACTACAAGTCTTGATAGAATATCCCCGTGGTTTACTACACCCACACCATTAACAAATAAACCATCATTTCTAGATGCGTCAAGTGGTCTTTATTTCACGACTAGCGTGACAGATGCGATAGTCGCATCCATAACCAACGCACAATTGTTAGCAGCCAACGCAAGTGGTATAATAACAATACCCAGTAAAATTATAGACCCAAGTGGTATAATATGTAATGTCACAAGTATCGGAAGTAGTGCGTTCTCTGGTCGTACAGATCTGACTTCCATTACAATTCCTTTGTCAGTCACGAGTATCGGCTTCCAAGCGTTCAACGGATGTACAGGTCTGACTTCCGTTGTAATCCCGTCATCAGTAACAACATGGGGTGTGGGTGCGTTCCAAGGTTGTTCAAATCTGACTTCCGTAAAATTGCCGGATGGACTCACAACTATAGGGGAAAATGCGTTCCAAAGTTGTTCAGGTCTAACTTCCGTTTCAATCCCGAGTTCAGTAACAAATATCGGCGCAAGTGCGTTCACCTCGTGTAATCTATTAACGAAAGTAAGTTTTTTACATACAACCTTTGCTAGTCTTACAATCACTCCACCTAATTTTTTAAAAGCCGGATCAACTAAAGTCGACATAGCCTATTATAACTCAACAATTACAGATATTAGTCAATTAACTGTATATTCATATTTTACTATAAGAACACCAGTAACAAGTCAAACATCATTTATAAATGCTGCAAGTGGTCTTTATTTCACGACTAGCGTGACAGAAGCGATAGTTGCACCCATAACCAACACACAATTGTTAGCAGCCAACGCAAGTGGTATAATAACAATACCCAGTACAATTACTGACCCAAGTGGTATAATATGTAATGTCACAAGTATTGGAAGTAGTGCGTTCTCTGGTCGTACAGGTCTGACTTCCATTACAATTCCTTTGTCAGTCACGAGTATCGGCTTCCAAGCGTTCAACGGATGTACAGGTCTGACTTCCGTTGTAATCCCATCATCAGTCACAAAATGGGGTGTGGGTGCGTTCCAAGGTTGTTCAGGTCTGACTTCCGTCACATTGACGAATGGACTCACCACTATAGGGGAAAATGCGTTCCAAAGTTGTTCAACCCTGACTTCCATTACAATTCCAAGTTCAGTCACAACATGGGGTGCTGGTGCGTTCAACAGTTGTTCAACACTGAATTCAGTCACATTGATGAGTGGACTCACAACTATAGGCGGAAGTGCTTTCTACGGTTGTATAGGTTTGACTTCCATTTCAATCCCGAATTCCATCACGAGTATCGCCTTACAAGCGTTCTTCAATTGTACAGGTTTGATTTCAATCACAATGCCGAATGGACTCATATGTATTGGTGATCGTGCGTTCAATGGTTGTACAAGTCTGACTTCCGCAGTAATCCCGTTGTCAGTCGCAAGATTGGGTACAAGTGCGTTCCAAAGTTGTTCAAACCTGACTTCCGTGACATTGATGTCTGGACTCATAACTATAGAGGCAAATGCATTCTACGGTTGTATAAGACTGAATTCCGTGACATTGACGACTGGACTCAAAAGTATCGGCTTACAAGCGTTCTTCGGGTGTTCATCCCTGACTTCCATTACAATTCCGAGTTCAGTCACAACATGGGGCACAAGTGCGTTCCAAGATTGTTCAGGCCTGACTTCCGTCATATTTACGACTGGACTTACAACTATCGGGGCAAGTGCGTTCCAAGGTTGTTCAGGTCTAACTTCTGTTACAATTCCGAATTCAGTCACAACTATTGCAACAAGCGCATTTGTATCGTGTACTAACTTATCAAAAGTAATTTTTTTACATACCACAACATTACCTTCACCCGCAATTCCTAATTTTTATATCAACTCATCAACAACACACGTTCAAACGGCATTTTATAAATCAGGTGTATCTGTTACTCCGATATCCACATTTTTTAATACAAAAACAGCAATATCAGATAGAACCTCCTTTTTATCCGGTGGGATTTATTACACGACCAGTGTGACAGAAGCGACAGTCACAACCAATTCATCCGCAACTGGTGCAAAAACAATACCTAGTACAATTACTAACCCAGATGGTATAATATGTAACGTGACAAGTATTGTTGCAAGTGCGTTCCAATACGCTACAGGTCTGACTTCTATTACAATACCTTTATCAGTGAAGAGTATCGGATCAAATGCGTTCCAAAGTTGTACAGGGCTGACATCCATTACAATCCCGAATTTAGTCACGAGTATCGGCTCACAAGCGTTCCAAGATTGTTCAGCTCTGACTTCCGTCATATTGACGAATGGACTCACAAGTATCGCATCACAAATGTTCCAAGGTTGTTCAGCTCTGACTTCCATTACAATCCCGATTTCAGTCACAAGTATCGGCTTACAAGCGTTCTATCAGTGTTCAGCTCTGACTTCCATTACAATCCCGAATTCAGTCACAAGTATCGGATCAAGTGCGTTCAGTTCGTGTAATAACTTATCACCTGTAAGTTTTTTACATACTACAACATTACCTACAATTACTACTCCTAATTTTTATGCCGGTTATAACAAGTATACCGGTTCGCAAAAAATTCAAACGACATATTATAAATCAGGTGTAAGTAATACTCCATTATCAGGATTTTTTATTACACAGACAGCATTAGTAGATAGAACCGCATTTTTAGATGCGTCAAGTGGTCTGTTATACACGACTAGTATAACAGAAGCGACCATCACAACCCATACCAATTCACAGGTTTTAGCTGCCAACGCAAGTGGTATAATAAGAATACCCCCTACAATTAGTGACTCAAATGGTATAATATATAATGTCACGAGTATCGCATCAAACGCATTCCTAAATTGTTCAGGTCTGACCTCCATTACAATCCCGAGTTCAGTTACGACTATTGAATCAAGTGCGTTCAATGGTTGTTCAGGTCTGACTTCTGTTACAATCCCGAGTTCAGTCACAACTATTGCGACAAACGCATTTGTATCGTGTACTAACTTATCAAAAGTAAGTTTTTTACATACCACAATGTTACCGGCAATCGCAAATCCTAATTTTTGTACCAACTCATCAACAACACCCGTCCAAACAGCATATTATAAATCAGATGTACCTGTTACTCCGATATCCACATATTTTAATACAAACATACCAATAACAGATAGAACCTCCTTTTTATCCGGCGGTCTTTATTACACGACTAGTGTCACAGAAGCGACAGTCACATCAACCCCTACTGCAACTGGCGCAATAACAATACCCCTTACAATTACTGACCCAAGTGGTATAATATGTAACGTCATAAGTATTGGTTCAAGTGCGTTCCAAAGTTGTACAGGTCTGACTTCCATTGTAATCCCTTTATCAGTGACGAGTATCGGATCAAGCGCGTTCTACATTTGTTTAGGTCTGAATTCTGTTACAATCCCGAGTTCAGTAACAAGTATCGGCGCATACGCGTTCCAATGGTGTGTAGGTCTGAGTTCTGTTACAATCCCGAGTTCAGTAACAACTATTGGTATAAGTGCGTTCCACGGTTGTAGCGGTCTTACTTCCGTCATATTAAATACAGGACTTTTAATTATCGGATCAAATATGTTCAAAAGTTGTAGAGGTATGACTTCCATTACAATTCCGAGTTCAGTAAGGATTATAGGTGATAATGCGTTCAATGATTGTATAGGTCTGACTTCAGTAACACTAACACAAGGACTCACAAGTATCGGTATAAAAATGTTCTACGGTTGTAGAGGTCTGACTTCTATTTCAATCCCAACTTCAGTTTCAAGTATCGATGACGATGCGTTCAAATTATGTATGTCTATGACGCAGATCCTACCTGTATATCCAAACGCAACATATGAATTATTAGGTGGTAGAGCTTTTTGTCGAAAAACACCAAATACTATACTCCAGTATCCTATAGGAGATCCATACACATCAACATATCAACTTAATGACGCTACAAGTGTTAATTCAGGTGCGTTTAATTTTACTAAAATAACGAACTTTACATCGTCTATACTTAACGATCTGAGAGTTGACTACTACGGCGTATTGTATGGCAGTAATGGTACAATATTAGTTCAATATCCGTGTGGAAATTCAGCAACAAATTTTGGAATCAGTAGTACACTCACAAGTATTGACGACGGTGCGTTATACGGTTGTATAAATCTAACTTACATTTCAGTATCCTCTTCAAACACATATTATAGTAACGATAGTAATGGAGTATTATTCGATAAATTGAAAACCAAATTAATCTATTACCCTATGGCAAAGACAGCCATATCATATACAATCCCGTCGACAGTCACAAGTATCACCCAGGGTGCGTTTAATGGTTCTAAATTAACTAAAATTACATCTCTATCAACAACATTTGTTTGCGACGATTTCGGTGTATTATTTAATAGTGCAAAAACATCAATAATTCAATATCCGTGTGGAAATTTAAGTGCTTCGTACGCAATCCCGAGTACAGTCACCAGTATAGTATTAGACGCATTTTCATCGTGTCCTCTATTAAAAAAGGTGTATTTTTATGGTAATTATCCTACAGTTGATGGTCCTAATTTTGATACATCAGGAAATATCGCGTATTATATATCTGGTGCAACAGGATTTATCACAACACCTATAGGATTTACTAGTAAAGCCACCTTTATACAACAAACACCACCGACAAATGTTTACATTGGAACAACAACATCTACTTCTGCTTTAATTAGTTGGACAGCTACAACTGCTGTTACAAATTCCCCTACAACTGGTGCTGTATCAGGATATAAAATAACATATTATGTTACATCTAATCCAATACCTACAACCACAACATCGTTAATAACAAGTACATCATATAATGTAACTGGTCTAACAAGTGGTTCATCTTATACATTTACAGTGGCGGCATATAATGATGTTGGACCGTCTATAGAAGTAACAGCAACTGTTCGACCGAATGAAGTCCCGACACTAAGCACATTACCAACTCCTGTAATAACCTGCCTAAAAGACACGTCAAATAATATAATTACGTTCAGTTCATTAACCGCATCAGGATATAATGGTGCGGATGTAGATGGAACAGTAAACGCGTTCATAGTAAAAACTGTTCCAAATGGTACATTGAAAATAGGGTCAACTCCTTGGCATGCAACTACAAATAACACAATAGACGCAAACAATAGTGCGTATTGGACCCCAGTATCAGCTACATCTGGACAACAAACAGCATTTACAGTTGTAGCGCGGGATAATTCATCGGGAGAATCAACAACACCAGTAAATGTAATCGTAAACGTTTCACCATTAGTATTCACAATATCAGGAAGTAATGCCGAAGTCGGATTAAATCAAACAATTACAGGTGCAGTAACAATACCAAGTGCGGTTATTATTGGTAGTACATCATATAGCGTGACAAGTATTGGTACTAATGCGTTCAAAAATTGTACAGGTATGACATCCATTTCAATCCCTTTATCAGTGACGAGTATAGGCAATCAAGCATTCTTTTCTTGTTCAGGTCTGACTTCCGTAACAATCCCTAGTTCAGTCACGTCTATAGGCTCTCAAGTGTTCACCGATTGTAATAATCTGAATTCCGTCACATTGACGCCTGGACTCACAGTTATAGGCGATTATATGTTCCAAGCTTGTTCTAAATTAACTTCCATCACAATCCCTAGTTCAGTAACAACTATTGGGACTAGCGCGTTCCAACGTTGTTCAGCTCTAACAAATATTTCAGTAGACGCTTCAAACGCAAATTATAGTAGTGACACTAGTGGAGTATTGTTCAACATATCAAAAACTACATTATTACAGTATCCTATAGGAAATACAAGAACATCATATACCATTCCAAGTTCAGTCTCAACTATTGGTTATCAAGCGTTTATGTTTAGTACAAATCTGTCTTCGATTACAATCCCTAGTTCAGTCACGACTATAGGCAGTCAATCATTCGCTTATTCTACAGGTCTGACTTCTGTCACATTGACGCCTGGACTCACAACTATCGGATCACAAATGTTCAAAGGTTGTACTAATTTGACTTCCATTACAATCCCGAGTTCAATCACATCTATTGGCGATGAAGCGTTTATGGAATGTACAGGTCTGAATTCAGTCACATTGACACATGGACTCACGATTACTGGTAACAAAATGTTCGAAGCTTGTTTAAGTCTGACTTCTATTACCATCCCGAGTTCCATCACGACTATAGGTAGTCGAATGTTATGCGCAACTGGTATATCTTCCATTACAATCCCGAGTTCCATCACGACTATAGGAAATCAATTTCTCACTAGTTGTCAAAGTCTGTCTTCCGTCACATTGACGCCTGGACTCACAGTTATAGGTCCGTATATGTTTCAAAGTTGTCCAAGTCTGACCTCAGTTACAATCCCGAGTTCAGTGACAACTATTGGGTATAGTGCGTTCACCGATTGTACTCTATTAACGAAAGTAAGTTTTTTACATACACCATCAACATTTGCTAGTCTTACTATCACTTCGCCTAATTTTTTAAAAAACGCAACGACACCAATTGATATACTCTATTATAATTCATCAATTACAGATATTAGTAAATTATCCGGGTATTTTGTTAATACACCCATAGGATTAACAGATAAAACATCATTTCTAGATTCAGCAAGTGGTCTTTTATACAATACTAGTGTGACAGAAGCGATAGTCACAACCAATTCCAGTGCGTCCGGCGCAAAAATAATACCTAGTACAATTACTGACCCAAGTGGTATAATATGTAATGTAACAAGTATTGGTACAGGCGCGTTCAACGGATCTACAGGTCTGACTTCTGTTACAATCCCTTTGTCAGTCACTTCGATCGGTCAGAGCGCTTTCAACGGATGTACGGGTCTGACATCCATTACAATCCCGTCGTCGATGACTAGTATTGACACAGATGCGTTCACAGGATGTTCTCAATTATTGAGTGTATATTTTGAAGGTAATTATCCTACAGTTACTGCTCCTAATTTTGGAGCTACTGGAGATACCGCGTATTATAAGTCTGGCGCATCGGGATTTACAACAGTGCCTACAGGATTTACTTATGTTAGTCAGTATATAACAACAAAACCGCAAGCGCCGATATCATTCACATTATCATCAGGAATAGGCCAAATAACAATCAGTGGAATAGTGGATGGTGACACAGGAGGAGCAACAATAGACTACCATTCATATAATATATCTACAGATGGAACCAATTGGGCATCCCAAGATGTATCGTTTAACGGGACAAGTAAAACAATCACTGGATTAACAACTGGGCAGATATATTACATAAAGTTGAAAGCACATAATTCAATGGGTGACAGCTTATCGTATTCTGGTGTGATGTCGACAACGATAATAAATCAAATACCGACACTAACAACATTTACTCAACCACTAGCAACCACACCTGAAGATACAGAAGTCTTAATTAGTTTTAATGATTTGGCCGCACAAGGGAATGAAGCAGATGTAGATGGACAAGTAGTGTCTTTTATAATATCATCGATTACAAATGGAACATTGAAAATAGGGGCGTCTTCTGCTACAGCCAATGTTTGGGTAGCATCAGACAATGATACTGTTAATAGTACTAAAAACGCTTACTGGAAACCATCGACAGATTTGAATGGAACATTAAATGCTTTTAAAGCAGTCGCAAAAGATAATTTAGGAGCAGTGTCGAGCACACCAATACAAGTAATAATAACCGTTACCGCTGTGAATGATCTACCAACAGCGTCTAATACCAGCATCACCACAAACGAAGATACTATTATAAATGGTCAATTGCCAGCTTATGCAGATGTAGATAATGCTTCGGTTACTTATTCATTAGGTACTCCGCTACCAACATACGGAACCGCAACAGTAAGTTCCAGTGGTGCATATAGCTATAATCCATCATCA
>Ga0209086_10001787_pt1 | contig 17276 bp, 10 predicted proteins | sample M_130207_XF_Meta_FD_187312 | JGI IMG/M metagenome (GOLD analysis project Ga0209086, IMG submission 187312) | Freshwater microbial communities from Lake Montjoie, Canada to study carbon cycling - M_130207_XF_MetaG (SPAdes) (version 2) | ecosystem: Environmental > Aquatic > Freshwater > Lake... | reverse complement strand
GTGGCACAATCGCATGTTATATCTCAATGAACCGGGCCGTCGGGCGCGGGCACTCGCGGGGAGACGGCGGGGTCCCCCAAACCGGAGGGTCCGCTTGCGGAAACCGGTTTTAGGGGCGGCTTTGAATATAACGTGGATTGTGCCTCTTCCGGGTAGCAAGGCGAACCCCAGGCGCACAGGCGCAGCCGAGCACCGTAGGTGGAGCCGTTCCGCCATGCCAACGCCCGCCTGAACGCGTTGTCCTTCGTCGGGGAGGTCTGGACCGCGTTGCTTGGGATCAGCGCGCGAGCGTGAGCCCGGTCTATCGGAGTCCCTGATGCAGCACGGAGCGGCGGCCGGCTTGGAGCCGTGCCCGTGGGCCGTGGAGTGGCTGTGTCAGGGTCTCGGACAATTCAGCTGGACCCGCCTGTCCGGGCGGTTTCGGCGCCGTGGAGCGTGCCTGGTCCCGCAGGGCCAGGTCGTGGAACAAGCGAAAGCCGTCCGGTCTGGCGGATAATGCCTGGTCTGACCCGTGCCGGAGGCTGGCGGTGCTAATGCTTGGCCTTGCCCGTGCCGCAGGCTCGCGGGCTGCTTTCTTGCGGGCGGGTCTTCCGGCAGTCTCATCGCAGTTTTGGACTGCGGAATGGAATGGAGCGGAGGCGATAAAATGGAGCCGAAAGCGCAGCGGTGGCGGAATGAGCCGGAGCAGAATGCAATGAGCAGGAACAAAAGGGATGAGTCTGCCGCCGCCCGCCCGGAGCCGTGCCGAAACATGTCGCAGACGTGTGAGGCTCGGCGACGGCTCCTGCTTTTGCCAGCGAGTGCGCGAAGCGCCGAGCTTACATGTTCCCCCTAACATTGTCTTTGTCATGCACGCGCGACTTTGCACGGCAAACCTACGGTGTCCGTATGAACTGAACGTGTCCCATAATACGTGGGCACCGCCCTCCGCGCGCGTGAGCGAAAAGGCCAGCCGTCAGGGTACCATACTGAAGCCTAAGAGGGCTGGCCGGTGCCCGCTCCCCGGCCCGCAGGGACGGGCGGGCATGAGCGCCATGACTCTGCGCGCGACTGCCGCCTCCATTGCGTCAAACGGGACGACTCACGCCATCCACTGCGCGCGTTCGTGCGTGTGAGCGAAGCGATCTCATATTGAAGTACTCCGAGGCGCACCAGCGCCGACACGTCATCCCACACTCATTGTCTTTGTCCGGAGCGAAGTGGCAGAGCGCCGACTGCCGGCGAGCGCACGAAGCGGGCAGTATAGTAACAAGAATTAAAGGGGTTATTCTTTATTATAGCGAATTGCCGGCGTTGGGCACCTAGTGCCCATTTTGTCGTCCATGGGTGACAAAATGGCTACCATGGTAGCCAAATTGTTTATCCACCACGGTGCTCGTTTTGTCGCCAATTGGTGACAATTTGGCAGCTAAAGTTCCCACTTCGCCTCATTTCGAGACGGTTAGTCAACCATGGTTGACTAACGGTCCGTCCACGATGGTGGACATTTGTGTGAGCTTTACATTTTATTCCGATTCATTGGTAGCGCGATTGAAGGGTGCTGCCGATGTCTCTGAGACGATTGGCGAGGGCTTGGGGGCGGACGACGGTGGCATGTGCGCCCCAGCTCAAGACCCAGCGCTCGGCTTCCTCAATATTGTTTAACCGCAGACGCAGTCGAAGTTGACGATTGGGCAGCTCGGTGATTTCCTGGCTGGCGTGCCATTTGCGTCCCCGGATCAAGTCAGCGCCCCACGAATCAAAATCCACCACCATCTCGTAATCATCCGTGCCCTTAAACACGCCGAAACTGCCTTTCAGATATTCACTGATATTGAATATCTTAGGGATGGTAAAGTGTTCAGCGGTAATCTCCGGTGATTTCAATCTGGGCAAGGCGAACGTGCGCATGGCATCGCGCTTCACGTCGAAGGCGAACAGATACCAGTGGTTGTCCACGCATGCCAAGTGATACGGATGCACCCGACGGCCCTGAGCTTTTTCGGCGTCGAGATTCCGGTATTGGAATTTTAGAACACGGCGCTCTTTCAAAGCGCGGGTGAGGATTTCAAAGGTTTCCAGATCCGTATCCTCTGGCGCAAAGGGACGAAATGATAACGCTTCATCGAGATTGCCGAGCGAATACTTGGTAGATGAATCCAACTGACCCGTCAAACGCTTGAAGGCTAGAGACAGGGGATGTTCAAAGGGCGTGCCGCGATACTGGGCGATGGCTTTGTGAGCGATCAAAAGGGCAAACACTTCGGATTCGGAGAGCGGCAGATGGGGGAAATGATCCACCGGCTTGGTGTAGTAATAACCATTGCGGCGGGGATCGAATTCCATGGGCAGATTCAGCCGGCATTTCATGAAATCCACGTCGCGCATGATGGTGCGCCACGAGACCTCAAACTCCTTGGCAACCTGATTACAATTGGGATAAGCCTGAGCCTTGAGGAGATCATGAAACCGCATCATGCGTTCCATGGGCGGGCGGCTGAGGGATTGGGATTTGGCGGCGGGCATAATTTGAACAAGTTTTTTACCCACAACTATAACAGTAATCCTCTCCAGGGACCGTTGGTTTACCGCAAGAACGACATTTCTGGAAAAGCGTAGGTGCTTCTTTGATTTGTGGAGGAAGTTTAACCTGGGAAACCAGATTTCGATTACCTGAACTATGCACTCTCGCTATATGTGATTGAATTCGGTCTGGACGCACCGGCGAATGGCAATAGGGGCACTCGTCTAATCCGGTGGAAAGACGTTTAGTAGTGGGAATCTCATTTGGAGTTCTGGACGAAGTTTGGTCGGCAGTTAATGGAATTGCGCCAACAGGAGCGGCATCTGTTTCAATAATCTGCTTTAGATCTCCGATGTGGATTTTTGTGAACCGAATCGCTACGTTTGCCTCCGCCAGGGTAATGTCCAAAAGAGTGCCCACAATTTGTGAAAACAACTGCTTCAGATTACTACGTGAACCGTTGGCGAGTTTGAACATGGCGGAATGGTTCGGACAAAGCGCTAAATAGTTCTGATAGTGGTGCTGCTTCAGCTCCGGTAGAAACTCGACTTTTTCAAAATGGAAGAGTCCATCATCTAGCTTAAAAGGAAGCGGTTTTTGGCAAATCTGGCAGAACATAATTCCATCGTCCGTCGTATATTGACCCCGAAGGTATTGCTCCGCTTCCTGTTTTACTTTCTCCCGATTTACCGTCACAGACCGAAGCCGTTCCTCAACGAGGCGTTCGGGGGCTTCCGTTGCTTGTTGGCCGACTTTTTCATTTCGGCGTTCCGGCTGTTTAGTTTCCTTTTCAGGAAAATCAGGCGCTGGCTTGCTTTCATGTTCGGACAAAATCCGCTCCTGTTCCTCGGTTGGAAGATTGGTGAATCTTCGAGCGCGGTCGAGACTAAGAGTGTCATTGAAACCTAATGCCTTAGCTTTTTCTATCTCATGGGTATTTTCTTTAGTCTGAATTAATTTTGCCTCACCAAACTTTATTGCTGAAAGCCATTCGTATCCTTCATCAAAGGGGAAACCTTTTGGAAGCAATTCACGAGCTGCCTCAGCGGGCCGAACAAATCGCGCATCGGTCTGGGGGACCCAAGCAGTGTCCCTTAAAATGCAGCCAATTTGGGACAATTCTTCCCGACAGTTGTAATGGGAGTTATTGCGATAGCGTGCCCGGATCCAGCTGGTTTTCTTTTGGTTGCAGGCAGTATTCCACATTAGACGAGAAACGGACTCATTTTTGGAGCCCAATAATTCAGCGATTCCAGGAATGGTGTAATCCTCATCAATTCCATAGTCTGTAGACCACCCTCCACCTGACTGGTATACGAGTGCATTAGCTGCGGGATTATCGCGACATGAAGCCTTTTCAAACTGCAGGCGGGTTTGAACGCCAACGGCCTCGGCAAATTTCACAAGGCTTTCCAATGGAACTTTGCATTTCAAATATTCTTCTGAAAACCCGGCCTTAATAGTATTGGCTCCCAGCGCGCCAAAGTAGGCAGCCAAGCCAGTTTCCTGAAAAGGCATGTCGAGAAAAACTGAGCTGGGCTGGCCCCATTTGGAATCGGTGCGTTTAAATATAAAACTATCAGAAAAAATACTCGCCTGATTTTTGTCCTTTTCCAAAAGAGCAACAAAACGCTCAAGGTCATTCAGGTCCGGCCTAAAATTTTCACCGCTCTTGTATCTTTGTTCCAGAACAGCCTTAACTTGGTCGGATTCACCAACTGCATGAACGCCCATTAATTCTAAAAAAGCCCTAGACTCCTCCTGTTGGGTTTTGCTTTTGCCGGACGTATAAACTCCTGCGTCTACACGTGGTAGAACCTCGTCATGAACAACTGCGTCACTCGGGAAAAAACACTTGGTGCCGATGCTATGCTTTCCGTTTGAAAGGCGAATTATCTGCCATTGCGCCACTTCCTTAACAAACTGCTGGCGTTGCCATTCTGGTTTTTGGCGAATTTCAGCATTAAGAATTGTATACAACGATTGATGCCATTCAGCGGGCTTTGTTTCCAGCCATTTAAGAAAATCTTGATCCGGCCCCTTTTCCACCCAAGCCATATTTTCCAATCGAAATGATCTTCGTGCAGCAGGCGCTTTCTCGCCCAGCACCTTGCTGAGCTTATCCACATCCCATTCCTTAATGGCGAGGCTAGAGAGGAACCGGTCAGCAGAGCTGTTTTTTTGCGGGGCGGCTACTGCCCATTGTGGGGCTACTTCTTCATAAGTAACCAAATATTCCAGATCATTCGAGTCCAGCAGTTCTTTGAGTGCGGCTTTGCCCTGCAATAGATGTTTGGCTGGAGCATGGGATTTGGAATACGTAGGGGTAAGCGCCTGATCATTCATCATCGCCACAATCGTGGCTCGAATGACTTGATATTTTGTCGGCAGAACGTCCTGAGAATTTGGCAGGACAGCCAAGAACTCCGTAGTCAACAGGCCCAAATCCCGGATAGTTGGCAAAGACTCTGCGGCCAATTGAGACAGCTGATCGTAGAGCGTATCGTTCACCGAAGTCTCTTTTATGCTGGCGCGACTCAGTTCTGGAACAAATGGCGCATGAAGGTGGAAGCGCAATCCCGATGTTTCTTTCCGCGCAGGAAAGTATACTGCCACCCGCCCCGGATTGGCAGGAACAATGCGCAATTGGTCGGACAGTTTTTGAGTGGAAAAAAACGAAGTCTCATTCGGGAGAAAGTCCAGTTCGTAGGCCAGAGCCAAGTGCTGTTTTTCCACTTCTTTAACTGGGGCTGAGAATCGCAAGTAATGTGAGCTTTTCATCGGCCCACCATTAACCTGGGTCAGAATCTCAATATGGTTGTCTGAATGAGGTTTGCGAAGGACGGAACCGATTGGCTGATTGCCTATCTGCCATGAAATTGATTTTAGATTTCTCAGGAATAACAAGGTGGTTTCCGCCAATTCTTCCAAGCCAGCTTTGATCTCCGCAAAGGCTTCTTGCGATGATTTTTTTGGATTGTTGAATGGAAAATCAAAACGCGTCTTGGGGCCCAGATCCGGTTTTGCCGCGATCTCACTTGGCAGAACCAAATCTGATATTTTGAAGTTGTAGGTAGGCGACCAAATATACGGTGTTTCTGAGTAAGCGAATACAGCTTTGAAACCAATGCCAAAGCGGCCAATGGTATCCTGTTGTTCGCGTTTGCTTCCCTTTCCAATGTTGGTAATTCCCCATACATTGTCTTCACCAAAAGCATTGCCGTCGTGTTCGAAAATCAATTTGTTTTCTTCGAGAATAAAAGAGGCATGCTTGGCCTCAACATCTTCGGCATTTTGAAGAAGCTCATATATGAAATGGGCACGGTCCGGGTAAAGTTCCTCAACAATCTCTCGGATACCGGAGTAATCGTCATCCATCAAAACATCGGCAAGTTTCTTCCGCTTGGCACGAACATCGTCTATAAAGCTCATATTATTTAGGCGTGGCAATGTTTATGGTTCCAAACAGGATGGGCTGGGCGTGGATGTCACCCCCTTCAGCAAATTGACGAAGCTGAGCCATCCGCTCGCTAAAATCCGCGTTGGCGCGGGTCAATTCACTCTGCTTCATCAAGACGATTTTGTCATTGGTCGCCCGGTTAATCTGATCTTGAACGGCTTGGCAACGGGCTTTGTGGCTGACATTCAAGCTGTGGATGCGGTGTTCCACCAATTGACGGTTTTCAGCAATATGGTCGGCCTGAGCCGCCATCCATTTGGCATGGTGATGATGGTCAAGCTGGTCAAATTCCGATTGTGCCGGCAACACCGGCTGATTGGAGTCGGTAGCCGTCTGCAAAACGGAAAGAAGCTGATCTCCCAGCGCGGCATGATTGGCCACCGAGACGATTTGCTCGTCGGATTTGACACCACTTTTTCGCCAACAATATAGAGCGAAATGGTAATTGCCCGGCGGCAAGTCAGCACGTTGCGCCTCGACGGAAACATAAGCCGGGTCATGAACCGTCTGCAATGCGCGGGCAGCCTGACGAACCAACGGGTGCAAGACGGAAAGATGCTGATATTTGGGATCGGCAGTAGCGGTTTCCTGGTTGAATGTGACCGCAAGAGTCGGTTGTCCTCCCTTCAACCATTTTTCCCACTCACGGTCCACGAAATCCAAACTTCGCGGCAGTTGTTTGAAGTCCTCCAGAACTTTGAGACGGGATTCCTGACTCAGACGCAGGGTTTTGAGGTCTTTATTGCCGAGGAGATGTTCCGTTTGGGAGCCAAGCCGGTTCGCAAGATAGGAACAAACACAGCGTTGGAGGGATTGCGGGGAAAGCCAATGACTCTCGGCAGCGGCAATTTCTTGCTGCCAGGTTGGATTGGGCACGTTGAGTCCGAATAACTCAGCTTCCCTTGATTCCAATTCCTGCTCCTCGCGCATCTGACTGATGCGATTATCGGAAAGCTGCTGGAGTTTTGCCTCACGCTCCTTGGGCGTCAGGTCAAAACTTTCCGCAATGTCATGCAATTCCTGAGTGATTTCGCCGAGAATTTCTTCGTTACCACCGATAGCATGTTGAAACACGCCAATCCGCAACAGGCATCGGGCGTAAATGTCGGCATCTACCGTGCCGGGAGTTATCAGATTGACGATGACGACGGCTTCGCTTTTCTGGCCGTAACGATCTATACGGCCAATGCGTTGTTCAATCCGCATCGGATTCCAGGGCAAATCATAGTTGACGAGGAAATCACAAAATTGGAAGTCGAGACCCTCGCAACCCACTTCGGAGGAAAGTAAGACATCGAGCGCCGTGGCGTCCTCCTTCGGCAAGGCGAACCGTCGTCGCAAATCAGAGCGTTCCTCCTCAGGAACGTCGCCATGCACCAATCCGTAGCGCAGTCCCGCAGCGGCAGTATGCTTTGCGAGATAGGCCAGGGTGTGTCGAAAGGTGCTAAAGACGAGAGCTTTATTGTTTGGCAATTTATTCTTGTCTGATAATACCTTGATAAACGCCGCCACCTTCGGGTCGTTCGAATCCAAAGTGCGCGCCTGATCACAAACGACCTCAATTTCTGCTCGAATTTTGTCTATAAAACTCAAATCCATATTCGCATCACTGTCACTGGCGAACATCATTTCGAGCTGGTTTAATTTTCCGGCCAGGATGTCCCCCAAAAGGGGCGCGAGTCCGTAAAGGCAACTGGCCGCCTGACGACGGATGGTTGTCATCATGAAGGCAACATTCTGCTGCCCGTGGCACGTTACTAAAATCCGGGCAATGATATTCAGCAGGTCATCGTGAAGCGTTTTTTGCTTTTCGGTGAACGGAACAGTAACGGTCTCGGCCTTGCGGGTGGTAAACTCGCCGATGTCTCGGCGACGAGTGCGGTTAATTAGTGGACTAAAGGTATAAAGCTCCTCGATAGCCCGCGTGATTCCAATGCGATCCACATCAGAAATCGAATCTCCACTCAAGCGGTCGAAGAGTCCTTGAAACAAAGGCGACTCGCGAATGAACAATCTTCCCCAATCCGTATTGGCGACTTCAGCCAGACTGCGACGGGCTTCAGCGGGCCAGTCCGGTTTGGCGGCACGGCAAAATTTAACCGCACTGTTAATGTGCCGGTTCGGAGCCGCCATTTGTTGAAAGCTGGCCTGGTCAATGACCAAATCAGGACGAAGCGCATTGAGGAGAGTGAACAGGTCCTCACTGCCGAGTTGCACCGGCGTTGCGCTCAAGAACAGGACTGCCTGTGCGTTGTCACAGAAGTAGCGGACGGCCTGATGAAGGAATGTTTGTGAGTTTCGGATATGGTGAGCCTCGTCTAGAATCACCAAATCAAATTTTGGCGGCGGGTCCAGCTTCAACAAGCCTGGATTTTTTGACTGGCCTGCGACGCCATATACCATGTCGGAATCAAAGAGAGAGAACGGCACGATTGCTTTGGCATATTGATCCGGCCACTCGCCTTCAATATTCGTTTCCCTAATGCAGTGTCGAAGCAACTGGCCGTTTAGGGCAGTAAAGCGTTCACCGAAACGCTTCATTTCATTTTCCCATTTGTTTTCGGCCACGAGTGCCTTAGGACAAATGATGAGCACCGAGGCAAGATTGATACGAGCCCGAAGCTCCTTGATGATCAATCCGGCCTCAATAGTTTTACCGACACCGACCTCGTCAGCGATCAACAGGCGGGGACGGTCTGCCTGGATGAGCTTTAGAACCGGACGATACTGATATGGAACAAACTGAATCTTGCCCGATCGGAGAGAAAAGAGATTGGCGGTGGAGGGTGAAAGGATTTGCAGACTGGTCAAACGAGAGCGCAATTCGTCCGCCGGGATCAATTGACGTTCATCGCCAACATTTCCCAATGCCTGTAACTGGCTTTCGTAATAGGTGTCCTTGGCACCGTTCTGGAATACCCGATAGCGCCGTTCACCCCCCCCCGGCAAAATCTCGACGATTGGCAAAGAGAATGCCGGGTTCGACTTGAGGACGACAACTTCACCCAATTGGAACAAGGCTGGGGGAACTCCCGAAGGCGGGATTTCAGCTGTGACAGGCTGGACTGACGGCGTGGCTGTTTGTTTGGTTGCCGCGACTTTTGATGTTTGAGGTTGATTGCCACCGCCGAGGGCTGCCATGGCAGAGACCGCCTCGGCTTTGCTCGCGGCAACAGCCTCCAAAGTTTCCCGACTAGCGCTAATGAGTTGGAGCAAGCGTTCCAAAGTATCGGAATCACGGTAGGTATCGCTGGGGGGCAATGCCTCGGCAGAGAGATGCATCCATTTATTCCGTACGGTTTGCAATTCCTTGATCCAAGTCCGTCCTTCGCGTGGCAAGTCATTATTATTGGAGAGGTCAAACCAATTTTGGTCAAACACTCGAAGCAAAGCCGCGAAGTCCAATTGCCTCAGTGATGAGTGGCCACGCTCTTGGGCCACCCTTTGTTGCTGAAAACTCAGCCTTGCAAACACAAGCTGCTCCCACCATTCATCAGAAAGCTGTGGGAGTTTCTCCCCCAGAAAGCGGACCAATTCAGGGGTGGTAATTTTGATCAGATTATGCATAAATGGTTAATGATTTTCGCTCTACAGATTCAGAAGTTCTAAAGCCAGCTAGTGCGATAAATAATGCTGCCGTTGAAATTCCATACTTTTTATCCCACATCAAATCTGAATCGGAACCTCCATACTTCACTTCCTTGGCAAGTTTTGTGAAAACGTCCTGTGTAATATAGGTGGGGAATGTGGCGTCTCCCAACTGTCTAGCCAATTCACCGACCTCGTGGCCCTGATCAAAAACGGGCTGCTGGGCTTCGTCGGGAGCGGGAATCTGGTCCATGTCGTTGTAGCGAAACCAGAGCAGCTTCGTGCATTGCCGGCCTATCAGGCAGGTGGACTTGGACAGGGATGGTTGGCGGACGGGTGACATGGGCTGTAGTGCCGGCTTTTCCCTCCTTCACTAATGCGACATTATCAAAAGTGCATCCACGGCGGGATGTACAATGGCGGGTTGCAAAGTCGCAGACATGGGATGGTTTCGGTTACTAGAAGCGGCTGTTGTAGCGCTGGAAAAGCTTTTCAATTTCCTTTTTGACGTTCACGTAATAGCTCAGCTCCTCACGAAATTTTTTACGTCGATCGCCTTCGAAAGACAGCCAATTAAAGCTCCCGATGACTGCATACTTGTCATCTACGAGCAAAACTTTGGCGTGAGTATCTGCGAGGTTTTTGAAATGCAGGTTATGTTTCCTATGAGCCAGCTCAGACAGAAAGCGGATGGCATTGTATCCCTTCTCTCTACTATCATTGTCGCTGGTGCCGTAGCCGATAAATACCTCTACGCCCCTGTCTACCAAGGCCTGAATTTTCTTTAATCGCAAGTTGTTCAGGACCTGATCTGTGATCCAGGGTGAAATGATCAGAAGTCGAGACTTAGCGCTGTCGAGGCTTCGCATGAAGAGCGGGCGATGTTCGTAAACCTCAAAAAGCCGGACATCATGCGAACTAAAATCTGTTTCATCTTTATCTTTTTCGGCATTAAGCGTCTCAATCTGTTTTTTGAGCTTTTCAATTTCTACCCGTGAGTCGGTATCATCAATCGCAAATTCCTTCTCAGTGATCTTGGATTCGATGTTTCCAACTTTGGTGACAAAGGGTTGGAGTGAGGCGCGAGCCGCAGCGGCAACCTGCGTTGCTTTTTCGGTCAGGAAATCAGGCATCACCGATGCAATTTCACTCTTGGTCTGGGCGACCGAATCCTCGACCTGTTCAAGGATGTGAAGCGATTTGACCCCATCGTGCCGGGCGAAGGCGTCGGTGATTTGCTTATGGGGCCGGCCATCAATGAAGAAATCCACATGAATTTCCCGACCCCGTTCCGAACGGAAGACCAGCATGGTGGCCTCCTGGAAGCGGCGTATCCTCTTGCCCATGTGAACCAGGGACATCACTTTCTCGATGCTTCTCTCCTTCTTCACGCCGGCAACGGCTTGCGTCAGATCCAACGCCGCGAGATCGTCAAACTCGGGAGCTTTGTCGTCCGGGAAGGCACGAATTTCCTTCAACCCATAAGCGCGTGCATCCACACCGGTAAGCAGCCTGTCCCGGCGAATGGCAAGTGGCTGGCGCGTGATTCCGTCTATGGTCAGGACGAAACTCTCCCGCTTGGGTTGAACCAGCATCACCTTCTTAATGGCTTCCTGCCCCTTGGCGGTGACTTTCGCGATTGCTATTCCATTTGGTTCGGTCGCGTAGCCGATGAGGTCGTCGGTGATCAATTCACCAAGACGCTTCTTGACGAACACTTCATCCAGTCCGAGAAAACCCGAAATGGTCGGCAGGGTATTGATGTTCTCGGTAATGGAGCGAAGTAGAAATTCGTCAATCAATCCGAGCGGTTTGGAAGCGATGACGATCGCCTCGATGGGAATGACAAAGACGGGCAAGAACACCTGAAGAAAATCAATCAACTGGTAGCCTGGCTTCGAGCCATAGCGGCGCGCGATGTCGTTGGGTTCGAGAGGAACCATGGCGTCTTGATTATTCACGGAGTGACCTCCTCCAGGCAGCATTCTTCATGATTGGTCTGCACATGATCGAGCACCTCGGACAGCGGGCTGCCGCTCAAACCGCGGCAGAAATCGGCATCGCCCACGATACAGAGGCCATTGCGCCCACGGGACAGGGCGACGTTAATCCGCTCGCGCGATTGCAGAAAGCCCGCCCGCCGCTGAAGGTTAGAACGAGTGACCGAAAAGATGGCGAGGTCGGCCTCCCGGCCCTGAAAGGCATCGACGGTGTTGCAGGTCACCTCAACGTGTTGCCAGCGCCGGCGCTTCTGTTCGAGAAGATTGTCAACGTGTTCCGTCTGGGCGGCGTAACCGGAGAGGATGGCAATGGTCACTTTTCCCGCTAATTTTCCGCCCTTGGAGCCGGTCTTGAGAGCATTGGCGTAAAACTCAATGCGCTCGATGACCTTTAGTATCTCCTGGGCCTCGGTCAGATTGAGGAAACTGGCTCCGTCGTTGCGTTCACCCTTGGACTTGAGCTTCGTGGTGGAAAACCAGGCCACTGGTTTGCGAAAAACCTGTGAAAGAATTGGGCACGTCGAGGTACGCACGCTCTTGAGCGTATTGTCGTAGAACACCCGGCTGATCAAGTTCCCGATGGGCGCGACCATGCGGTGCTGGGTCGTCAATTGAACCTGCTGCGCGGCCGGCAGGCCAATCTGCAATCGGGTGAGAAGCGTATCCTTCAACTGTTGAGGGTCGAGGTCATACCTTTCCCACACCTCCTGATCATGCAAGGCGGCATCGACGTAAGGCGGGAGTTGTTTTGGGTCGCCGACCAAAATCCATTTTTTGCTTTTGGCCAGCGGGACCAAGGCCTCGGTTGGAGTTGCCTTGGAAGCTTCGTCGAGGATGCAAAGATCAAAGTCGCCCAGGCTTTCCTCGGACAACCCGCCGATGCCGATGCAGGTGCCGGCGACGACGTTTTGCGCCGCAAGAATGGCTTCGTAGCAATCGTCACCCACGCCAAAGCGCTGTCGCCATTCGGAATTCAGTTCCAAGAGTCGGCGCAAAGTCTGGTTGGCCTCGGATTTTCCAAGCAGTTCACCCTGGTAGAACACCAATTCCGCGAACTTTTCACCAGCGATGGCCTTGCCATCACTGCCGGATTGTTTCAATTCATCTCGCAGCCGTCTTTCCTCGGAACGATATTTGCCAATGCGCTCCTGCAGGAGGTCAATTTGTTGCTGCACCTCCTGAGCGCGGGAGCGGATCTGGTCCGCCGTCACCGCATCCATGTCGGGTTCGGAAGTGTCCGTCTCCGGTTCAGAGTGTTTTTGCTGCTGGAATGCTTTGAGTCCATCGAGATCGGCATCATCCCGCTCTTTCTGGCGGAGAATGTTGATGAGTTGGCCCAAGCGAAGACCCAGCCGCACTTCACGAATGTTGACACCCTGCTGTGCCGACCAATCTTCGATGAACTTCCCGGCTTTCTTCTGAACTTCCTCATTCCAGTCGCGGATACGATTTTGCAGAAGATATTTATGGGAGGACTCGGCGATTTTTGCCGCCTGCTGACCGATGCGGATGATTTCAAGACCGCGCGGTATCGCCGCAAGGCGTTCAATGGCGTTATCGACGCCGATATGCGTCTGCGAAGTGAGCAGAACCCGTTTGTGCGGGTTCTGGGCAAGGAATTGCAGAATCAGCTCGGTGATGAAGGTAGTTTTTCCCGTGCCGGGCGGACCGTGGAGGACGAAGAAATCCTTGGCGGCAAGAGCACGCTGCACTGCCTCACGTTTGTCCGCGTCGATTTCTTCCAGCCACCACTTATCGTTGGGGACAATGTCCGCAGATTGACAGGTCTCCGGATGCAGGATGAAATCCTTCAAGTCTGCCCGGGCAGCCTTCCCAAATTTCACATTATCCAGCGCGTCCTTCTGCCGCTTGATGGCGGCCTTGGTGGATCGGGAGTCCAGCCGCAAGATGCCGGTGGATGGTAATCCCTTGGGGACTGAACCCTCCACATACATCATGACCAAGTCGCCCTCCACGGAATCAATGATTCCGCGAACCGACCGGTTTTCACCCAAGGGAACTTCCCAGAACTGCTCCAGTGCCGATGATTCGAGCGGACGCTGAGTGCGGAAGGTGACCCGGTTGCCTTCGATTGTCCGGTCGCTGTATGGCACGGCCTGATTCTGGTCGGCCTGCTCATTTCTGGCCTGCAACACCGCCGACCAGCCGCGAAAAAGGTTTTCCTCCGCACGGGCGCTGAAGGCATCGGCGCGTTGATGCTCAAATTGCTCCCAGCCGAGCATGAGATCGGCGATGACCTTCCGGCCTTCTTCAGTCACTGGATGCCGGCCGATTTTGAACTCGAATGGATGCGGCCATGACTCCTCCCGGTTCCGGTCAAAGTCAAACGACGATGATGGCCGTCGTCCTGAGACCAAGACGAGGTAAGCCTTGGTCTCGCTGTCCACCTTCAGGTGAAACTCCATGTTGGTTCCGTAGAGGGAGAACTCATCATCGGCATACTCGCGGATGCCGGTCTCCTTGTTGAGCCGTAGAAACTTGCGGATGACGCTCCCCGAATTGATTTCCCGCAAGACCAGCGCCTGGACATCACGGTCGCTGGATAGATACTCGCTTTTTTTGAGGTTGTTTAGCGCGGAGGGGGTAACGAAAAGAAAATTGGGCCGACGCTGGGCAGATTGGCGGCGGCGCGTGTTTTGAATCTTCTCGATCTCGGCGAACAGGATTTGAGCGTCCGCCGGGCGGACAGCCGGGTCGGGTGAAATGGCGTGCTCAATGATATCGAGTATCTCGCGTGGGGCTTGAACCTGTGACAACGCAATGCGAAGGTCGCTCCATTTCTTCAGGTCAACGGTGGAAAGAAAATCCAGCGTGATGGCACCGAAGCCGAAAACATCGGAGGCGTAAGAATAATTGGGATCGTAGCCGCGCTCGGGTGTGAACGGCTCCGTAACAAACTGGGATAAATCGAGATTGTGGTCCAAGAAGTCGCGATACTTCGCGATACCAAAATCCGCGAGGCGGATTTTCCCGGCCTCGGTTCTCAGGAGGTCTGATGCTTTCAGGTCGCGGTGGACAACCCCGCGAGAATGCGCGAAGGCGAGTGCCTCCAAAATCCCTTTTCCGAACAACTCGTAAAACGTATCCCAATCGCGAATGTTGGACTTGTCGATGCTGGCTTTCAGGTCACTGCCTCCCCAGTCCAGCACCAAGAAGGGGCGCCGCGTTTGAGGTTCGATGCCGTAATCGAGTAGTGGAATGATTGAGGGGTGCTGGATTTCCGCGAGGATGCGGCCTTCTCTTTCAAAGGCCTCCTGAATGACCACATCCTTGAACAAGCCGAACTTAAAAATCTTCACTGCGACGACCCGGCCTGGGTGGTGAGCGTCGGTTGCCTTGAAAACCTCGGAAATCCGGCCGTCTATCACGGTCGGTGATAGCAGGTAGCGGTCGCATATGAGCTTGGGAAGTTTCATGTCGAGTTCCTAGTTCATAACGCTGGATGCTCAGCAGGCGGAAACGCCCATATAAAGCTGGGCGAGATATTGCAGCACTTCGGTCTTCATATCTTCCACGAGCGTGGGATCGTTCCACAATTCATCGAACCAAACTTTCAGGTCGCGCCGGTCGCGATTGCTGTCCACTTCCAAATTTAACTCGATGTTGTTATTGTCGGCACCGAGACCGAGGCCGCGCACGGTAAAATTGGAGCTGCCCAGAATGGCATCTTCCACGCCAGCGTTAGCGATGTGATACATTTTCCCGTGGAGCAGTTGCGCCTGCCGGATGGACCGAATATTCACTTTTTGCCGGATCCATTCGGCGCAATCTCGGGCAACGCGTTTTTGCTCTAGGCGATTGGCGAGTTGCAACCCTTCATCTTCGATTTTGAATGATTTCTTATCTGTCTTGTCAGGATCGAGGGAGGAGATAAAACGCGGTTCGCCAAAGAGGAAATCGAGATGCTCAATCTGGTCAAGGTTTTCCCGGAGTGCGGCGTAAGCGTAAATTGTAAAATAGGCGGAGACGACGGAAAGTTTTGACCCGGGCTGAATTTTGGCCTTGAGAAAATCAGCAACAACACCGCGATAGTGATTATCCCGAATGCCGGAGTTATTCGTTAGGGATGGCATAGTCTTTAATGTCATGTTGCACCCGCGAACGAAAGGTGCACAGAATAAATTATAAAACGGGTGAAACCATCTGGATATTATTTTTATGCTGTCAGAATTTTAGGCAGGATATGACAATGACTGACAAGGGGCGATAGGAAAATGCTGATAATGAAACATTAAACCTGAAATTCTTGGAAACTGGGGTGTGGACAAAATCAAGAGCAACAGCATGCGAAAAGCGGGGTGGGTAAACGCATTTACGATTACCACCCTTGCCACTTAATTAAAGTCAAAGCGTGGCTCATGTTTGGTTTCGACTTTCTCCTCCTTGGGTTTCATGGCCTCTTGGGGCATCACGCCTCCATACATGACGGCCATGATTTGCTGAAAACGTTCGATTACGATGTAAATATTGGACCGGAGAAGTTCCTCGACGATCCCAGGAGTGATATCGGCTCCGGGCACGACGAGGCTGGTACGTGAGCGGATTTCGCCGTCTGCGAGGTCCAGCTCGAAGCAACCCACCGACAATTCATAATTGATGCGCGTCAGCAGTTCCGCAATGGCGACGCGGCGTTCCCCCGGAGTTTTGTTGGGGATTAAAGAATTGACGCCCAGCAGGAAATGGCCCGAGCTCATTTCCCGCGCATACAGGTTCAAATTCCACTGAACATTGTCCCCGTTAAATATGCTGTAGAGCCCTGATTTTTCAGGATAGCGATGGTATTTCCACTTCATCTCGTCGAGGTGGCGGACAAAGAATTGCAGAGCGGTTTCCTCCGTGAACGGGGGCTGGGAAACTGTCTCGGGACTTTGGGCGTTCGGCTCAAGGTTTTGGGCATCCGGATCTGGTTCAGATTTCATAGTGACATTCTATTAGACATGGTATGACAAATACTGACAGGGGTTAAACTATTAACAATTTTCGGTTGCCGTTTTGCTAATTATGGCAAGAGGGAAAGCGCCGCCGGATTATTCCGGCGGCGCTTCAATTCCCCTTTATTCACGCGTGTAACGGCGACGGCGCTGGGAAAATGCAGCCATCTCGCTTACGGGTTGAGCTGCCGCTTCCAATTTGAAGGCAGCGGCATGGATGACATGGTCGTCCGCTACGAGTGCGTTCCCAGCCAGACCTTCAGCGCGGAGACGGAAATCCCAGCCGTAGCCAGCCGACTGGAACTTTTTTTCTCCGGCCTTGGCAATTTCGCCCAAAAAGCTCTGGGCTTTTCCCAGAGAATGTTCCGGATCTTCGGGTTCGACCGCCTTTTCCAGCAACCCCTCAATGACGTAGCTGCGCACGAATTTCTCATGTAACCGGGCATAAACCTCAGGGCGCGAGATGAGATCGAGTCCTGCAACTTGGCCATTATGAAGCGCAATCAACCCTTGCTGGCCGGGCTGGCAGGTAAATCGGGCCAGGCATTCCTTGAGTTTTTCTTCATTGGCTTTGAACACATCGCTCATAGCCGATGTGGGCGAGGACACGCACGCTTTGACCTGGAGCTTTGAAACCTCATTCCAAACTTCCCCCTGATCAGACTGAAAGGAAGTGCCTTCATTGAGCGAGGCCGATACGGAACAGGATTTGCGGGCTCGGGATTTGGATGACATGATGTCTTTCGAAGAAGCAAACTTTGGCGAACTGTACG
>Ga0209086_10001785_pt1 | contig 17286 bp, 24 predicted proteins | sample M_130207_XF_Meta_FD_187312 | JGI IMG/M metagenome (GOLD analysis project Ga0209086, IMG submission 187312) | Freshwater microbial communities from Lake Montjoie, Canada to study carbon cycling - M_130207_XF_MetaG (SPAdes) (version 2) | ecosystem: Environmental > Aquatic > Freshwater > Lake... | reverse complement strand
TGGTAAGAATACACTCAGACTTGCGGTCTTCATGTGCAATGAACGGCTCATTACTATGTAGTCACCTTTCACTGTTACCTGACGGACACTTTTGCTTTAGTTCTAATTTATGATTTTACTCTTCAATGTAAAAATAAAGTTTTGTGTCGTGGATTGATAGAAGTAGTGGTCCGTCTTTCAGATTCGTTATCTTTTGGACAACGAAATACCAAACTACTCCTTGAAATGTCCCCATTCCCATATCTCAAGATTACTTCAAAACTAAACCCTTGGTAGAGTTCCGTCAGGGACAATGTCAGCACCACCTGTTTGTTGTCATACCTTTCGGTTTTAAGTCACCTATCATATTGGAACACGCAATAATAAAATTGGATAATCTTATTTTTTGCACTATTCCTACGAGTTATTCCTATTGATGTTCCCATCTCAATCAGACGACCCACATCGCCCAATCGTTTAACCATTTTCCCTACATCGTTGACCTCGGTACTAAAGGTTACACGGTATCCCGCTTGTATACTCGACCTCGATTACTCAAGACGCAAACCCAACACACTTAAGGGTTCACTTTATCCTACTTTCGTAGTTTATTTTATGGACTATATACGGCCCAATATCTTTATCAGTTTACTTCAAGCTGCGAACTTTCTGTCATTTAATCGGTGGATAATGTCACCGACACTCTTGGTAATCCTGAATGGATATTCTAATCTTTCAAAGAACGTTATCGGACGTTTCCGATTTTGTTTCACAAAGTTAAGACATTTTTTTCAATTTGTCAAATCTTTTTTTATTTTTTTTTTGAGACTTGTATCTGAATCGTAACCCATCTCATTTGTTTTACAAAGGTAAGACATTTTTTTCAATCTGCCAAATCTTTTTTTGTTTTTTTTTTCAGTCTTAGGAAACCACGGTTTTACAACAGATTGTCAACCTAATCCCGAATTGTTTTACAAAGATAGTAAATCTTTTTGGATTTCCTAATCTTATCCTACTTTTTCTACGTAAACTTTTCCGTCACCGTAAGTGTTAGAACGTGATTGAGCGAAATTAGGATTTGGGGTCCAAAATTTCTGACCATTCACGTAATAAAAATAAATTACGTTGTCTTCAATGTTTACTGTGTTGTTTTCATTACTCATGTTACAAGTATATTAAACGGTTAGTAAATAATCAAATTTTAAAAGAACTTATTTTTGACTTCTGAGTTATATAAATATACCCTCGTTTGTCAAATGTTTTACAAAGGTAACAATAAAATCCGTTCCGACAAGCATCAGAAGGTATTTTTTTTAATAATTGATTAGTTTTTTGATTTCGGAGATTTCTTCCTTCAGAATTTCATTAGTGTCATCAACACTTTCTTTCTTTAATTTAAGAGCACTACTCAATAATGAAAATGGTGATAGTAATATATCCATAAATGGATTTACTGCCCCTTCACTTTTCTTAGGATTATAATTTGATAAAGGGTCTTCTTCTTTTTTCTTTTTCTCTTTCTTGTCCTTTTCTTGTTTCTCTTTTTCTTTTTTGTCGTCTTTATTAGAATTATTAGACGTTCCAAGAGAACCTGATAAAAACAGACTTACATCTTGTTTTGTTTTGTTTTTGTCTGTAATTGAATATCGGATTGGGTCATCCCCAACCACTCCAATTATTTGACCTCGTTTAACTTGGTTACCAGGGAATACCATGATTCTTTCAACATTACAAAAATTAGAATGGAATGTATCACCATTAACAAAATGTTCAATTTTAACATAACCTCCACACTTCAATTTGTCTGTTGATATAACAACACCTTCAAAAGGGCATAAGACAGTATCGGTTTTATAAGACGTAAACTCAACTTCATTAGAGAACGTTGAATTTTTCATTTTTCCGTTTGGAAGGGGGTTTAAAAATGTCATGATTTCATAATTTGTTTGATTCGGTTAATTTCTTCATTAATCATATTGGTTTCCTCATCAATAGATTCTTTTTGAGTTTTACTCATGGCTTCGTCCCATTTTTTACTAAACGCATTACCCATAGATTTTAACGGGTCTAACGCGGTATCTAAAAAATTATAAATTCCGTGGTCACTACCAGGACTTGATGTAGGACTTGAGGATGATTTATCAGTACTTGTAGTTGTTTTAGTTGTAGTTGAGGTATCGGTTTTTGAGGTTTTTGTTGGTACAGTAGTGGTTTGTGTTGTAGATGGTGTTGATTCTCCATCGTCAGATTTTCTTGACACATGGACGTGATTATCGTGATTTGGAAATCCAAATGTTAAAACCGCTTTATCATTACCTGATTCACTATTTATCACATAACCCATTGAGGATAACGCCTGTACAAAACTATTGATTGCTTGATAGATTCCTTTCTTTTCCGCGTCAGCCTTACTTGAAAATCCTTGTCCGTTAATCATTGCAATGTCCACCGCGTGTCCTGTCTCATGTCTTGAGCCAGCTCTATGACCTGTAACCGCAGTTGTAACACTAGCAGTAATTCCTACTTTTTTTGCTGCGGCTTCAACGTCCGCAAGTAATGATGGGTTAATATTATCCCTTGACGGTGTACTATTACCCACAACACCATCTTTAAAATTTACGCTGGTGTATAATGATTGGTTAACCGCTTGTGGACCCTCGTGTATTCTTTTTTTCATATTAGTCATTTAAATGTCCCATCAGTACACCACCGATTGCGGTTGCATGAACCTGAAGGTGATTGATAGATTCCATATCAAGTTTAGTTTTTCTTTTTGTAAAATCTAAACCTAAAGTTCCAATGAATTTTTCATCAATTGTTTTTATTGCGAATAAATAACCTGATTTACATCCTGACTCTTCAGCAACATATTTTAATCCGTATGTAGCAATTGAGTCATCTTTAAAATCGGCAATTTCAATAATATCATTTTCTAATAACTGATTGATTGAACGGCTGAATAAATTAACAGGGATGTTTTGAAAATTTGTTTGAATGGAGCCGACTCCTACATTAACACTTTCATAAATAACACTAAATTTTGCCATTGATTTACCTGTAGGATAAAAATGACCTCCGTTATGAAATTGTGTTACCCATACTCGGTCAACTTTAAATTCGTCTTTAATGTGTTCTATTTTAGATGTTATCAACTCACTTACCTTAAGAGTCTCCGTTACCATATCAGGTTTTGTTTTCCTTTTATCCAAAAGATTTTTAACATATAATAGGGAAACAGGTCCCAAAACCCCTGTAATAAAGGCTACTATCACTTCACTTGACATCTACTTATTTTTAGTAAAATTTATTTTCTTAATAAATACCCCAAAAAAGAAAAAAGTGTGACTAAATGTCACACTTTATAGTTTCTCAAATTTAGGTTTTATCAAATTCCATATTATATGGTCATATGGTTTTTTATCCCATATTGCAAAACATATAGATTTTACCTTAGGATTAACATTGTTACGTTCCAAATGTTCCGCAAATTCTTTTTTAGTATATTCCTTTTCGTTGTCATTATATTTACCATATCTAAAATAATCGTGCATCTTACCCGCATATTCCGAATAACGATAATGGTTATAATGTAATGTCTGAACATACATTTTTACTTTTTTGTAAAATTCGTCAGGAACATCTTTCAGATAGTCCTCCATTTTACCATCATTACTTAAAACCTCCCAAACTCCTGTAGTGGATATGTTAGTCATTATTTTATGTAGACGAAGATATTCCTCACCTTTTATTTTCATTCTACTACCATTAGAGAACTTAACAACAAATCCCTCATGAGAATCTGCTATCATGTTTTTTAAGAATGTGTAATCTTTTATACCATCATAACGTTTGACAACAGGCATACCTGATTCGTTATGGACATTTTTTAAAGATTCGTAATCCATTTCTTTACCGTCAAATCGGCTAGTCATTCCTAAAACAACCAAACTTTCTTCATCACCATAGTCAACTACGATACGGTTTTGAGGATATATTATTTCAAATAAAGTTGTATAACCTTTAGGTATCGCCTCAACATTATATTTTAAGTCAAGTATTTCTTTGGCTTTGATTGCTTGGTCGGAAGTAAATGACCCACGAGTTGCAACAACCCATTTACCCTCATAAAAAAACAGTATTCCTAAAGAACCATCCATTTTTTCATAAACTTCAAATTGTTCAGTCGCGGTATGTTGACCTTCTTCCATATTGAAGAATTTACCGAATGGTCTTGCAACAACATTACCTTCGTTATCGGTAACTAAACCACGACATTGTAAAGTAACTTCATCCCACAGTTTATATTGGTTATGATGTTCTCCATATTGAACTTTTGGTGTATAATTCCATATAGACAATGGAAGAGTTGGGTGAACTTGTTTTGTCACCAACCCTTCCATGTAATATTTTTCTAAAACCTCTTTCATAGAGACAAAGATAGTTTAAATATTTGAAACTGTCTCAGTTTCTTTTAACTTTTCTTTAATTTGTGTTAAAGTAGTATTCATATAGAATTTACCATCTCTATAAAGTTGATACAATTCACCACCGTCTTCTTCAGGCCAAGATACTTTGTCAATTAGAAGATAGTCGTTCATTAATTTAGTAACGTGTAACAATCCTGTTGCAGATTTTTTAGTTCCATCATCAGTAATTGGGTCTTTGAAGATTTCTCTACCTTCACCGTTAACCTCAACATACGTCGCCTTCATTGCAAAACCAAATGTATCACGAGTGTTGTATTGGTAAGTGAATGAACCGATACCTAATACTACGTTTGTTGACGCAAAACCTTTTCCTTCTAATCTTTTACAGATTTCATTTGCTCGGTCAATTGTGATTGAGTCACCATAGATTGCTCCAATGTGTGGGTCTAATACTTTGTAACCTTGTTCGTTAACTGTTCCACCGAATACATCCCAAAGTAATTCAATAACACCTTTAGACGCGGGAGTTTCAATACCACCATTCTCAACTGAGATTGTAATATCCCCACAAAGAATATCAACAGGATTTCCTGAATCAGGACGGATAACCACTTTACCATCACGAGCAAGAATCTCTTCTTTTAATGTTGATACGTGTTCCGTGCATACTTTCCACAAATCCCAAGTGTCGGATACAATTGAAAGGATTCCTGTTGGGTATGTTTCCATAAGGTGACGGAATGTTCCGATTTCGTCATCTTTAGTTCCCGCACACATCACAGAGTGTTCTGTTGCATTTACTGAGCCACCTACAAAACCTTCTTCACCGTAATATTTACGAGCTCCGTAGATAGATGGTAATGAGTCAGTTCCTGAGAATGATGTCAAGTGACCAAGACCTGAAGAGATAACCGCATCAACAGAATCCATACCTCTCATTGAGAAGTCGTGACCTTGCCAATCAATAAACCAAGCACGTTCCTTGTCAGTTTTCTCCATCCATTTAGTTAATACTTTACGGTATTCATGGGCAATTGTTGCCGATGTTACAGGTTTCCACAACAAGTTAGAGATGATTGTCTCCAAATAGTTAGTAATCCAATAGAAATCAGGATGTGTGTTGTGGATTGTTAAGATTGGAACTTTAATCGGAACCAACTCACCTTCTTCAATAATTTTAACTGAAATAGGTAGGTAACCTAAATCGTGTAACGCTTCAAAATGAGATACATCATAATCTGTATTCAGATACATTGACAACTCACGTTTCATTTCACCACAAACCTCATCTTTTGGTCTTGAGAAAAATTCGTTCTCAAACGTGTTGTGAAGTTGTTTCATAATAAGTTGTTGTCCAAATGACACAACCTTATCACACCCTTTAGGTGCGTATTTGTTAGAACGTGGTGTAAAGTTAGAATAAACTAACGTTGTCCCTTTTGGGTACTGTTGGTGATGGCCAGTTTTGTAACCATCCGTTAAAAATAATGGATTCATAATTCTTGTTTTAATTTTATTTGTTCTCTGTATTGTTTAACAATGTTATACGCTTTACGTAATTGGTGTTTTGTACACTCAAGACCTCCTCGGTCATCTAAGAAAATATTGGCATAAACTTTACCACTCAAACCGTAAGGTAAATCCCATGTGAATGGCATTTTATTTACTGAATGAACTTCAATACCCAATCTCTCAACTTGGGTTTTACTATCCTCAAGTTTAAATCCCTCTCTTGCGGTATTGATAATAAACCAAATACCTTCTGTTTGACACTCTTTAATGAGTTCAACAGTTTCTTGACAACTATCATTAAGTTCTATATTATAAGGGATTATAGTGTCATCTAAGTCACAAGCAATTATTAACTTTTCATGACTCAACCATTCTTTGACTAAACGGTTTATAAAAAAATCTTTGTGGTAATTCATATTATAAAGATAGGTAAATTTTTATTAGAATATATTAAAACGGGTGATTAATTTGTTTTCGTCAACAACATCAGAGATGGAGTTTGTTGTATATATTCCATTGAAGTATTCCGCAAGGTCCTCAAATCCCCTTGAGAATATTCCATGAGTAACGATAAGGTAAATTCTTCCTTTAAATTGTTCGTTCTCTTTGATGATTCGTGCAATATTAATGAATGTTCCACCACCATCACAAATGTCATCAACAATGAATAAATCCTTATCCATCAATTCCTCAGTTAAAGGAACTGTAGTTTTACTCAATTTACCATTAACGTCTCGGTGTTTTGTACAAACTACTACATCATATTTTGCTTGAAAATTATCAGCAACTTTATGAACTTTTTTAAGGGCTCCCGCATCAGGTGATAAAAAGACAATGTTTGACATATCACTAATGATTTTACCATCACTAATCCAATGTTTGAATAGTGATTCTTGAACAACCTTCAAATTGTCAATCTTTTCAAAATTGTTGATACAAGCTTCAAGTACATCTGAATGGGGGTCCATAATTATTACTTTCTCATATCCTTGAGAATTAATGATTGGAGCAATAACATTTTTTATGTAATTAGTTTCCCCTTCTTGGAATTTCCTATCACTTCTTCCTCCAATACAATATGGAATATATAAACAAATAGTCTTTACCCCAATTTCTCTGAGTGCTTGTGTTGCACATATGATTAACTCTAAATCACGGAAATCATTCAAACGAGATTTAATCTTAATCCCATAATTTTGATTTCTAATACTTTCAAAAGTATCATGATTATTCTCAATAATCCTAACGGACTGTTGTCCGTCAGGAAATTTACTAATCTCGTATTTACAAGATAATTGGTCTTCTGGATTAACCAGGTTTAAAAGTTCTGCCATTTTATTTTTCATGTTTCAATAAAAAAGTATTTGATATTACTTTGAAGCTGATTGTTCTATCGTTAGAACGAATAACAACCCCTTCTCTGTCAAATTTTGTGTTCAATACAGATTTGTCTTCAGAGTATTTCAATAACTCTTCAATAGTGTCAGGTAATACGAAAAACTCGTCAACAATTGGAACCATTTTAAGTCCCATGATACCAAGAGCTCTACCCAAATGAGCCAAAGATTGATATTCTTGAGAATCAATGTCAAATACGTTGAAAAATCTTACAGTTTGACCTTTAATTTTGTAAGGATTACCTTGAATACCTTCACCGATTAATTCCCCTTGGAGAGAAATATTAACTCCGAAGTTTTTCATTTTATTCTCCAAGTCTAACTCACGAGCAACTTTCCAAAAAGTGTTACCCTCAGTTTCAAGTAATTCCAAGTTACGAGAACACACTCCGAATACACCATCTTTGTAGTAGAATGTTGCAGAAGAACCATCCAATTTTTCAGTCACGTAAAATTTACGACCTAATGTTTTGTATTGTTCATATTCTTTTGTCAAATTCTGAACTCTTTCCTCATCAGTCTTACGTAAGAAAGATGGGAAGTTTCCTTTCACTTTACCTGATAATTCGGCAGGGATTGGAGGTTCGTATTTAACAATACCCAATCGTTCTGTCACATCAAGACCTTCGTACGCAGTCCACCCGAAGTCTCCGAAAACACTCATTGGTAAAATCAAACCTTGTGATACTTGACCACGAAGTTTAATTGTTTTCAAACGGAACCCTTCTTGGTCACCCATTTTTTTGTATGAACTCTTTCTTAAGAATTCAAATTCTTCTTTGATTGGTAAGAATGAGTCAATTTCACAGTAAACAACTGCATCACCTACTTTATGTCCAACATTCTTAGCAACCACAACTTTCCATCCATCAACGATGGCAAGTTCAATCATATCCGCGTCGGGGATTTTTTGAATGTCACTTATAATTCTAACACTTGCTAATTTTCTTTCCATTTCTTATTTTATTTTTTACCCTTATCAAAAAAGTTTGTAAATATACATAAAAAAAATACACATACAACAATACCAATAACAATTAATGCCGTTACTTGAACGGCAGGATGTAAATTTTCCATTACTTTCTATTTACGTAATTTTTAATTAATTCATCTACGTATGGTCTTAACATAATACCCATACAAATTCCTCCTACAAGATATACTATCATAATTTTAATTTTTCATTTTTAATTGAGGTGTTAACAACAACGCCCATAATACGTTTGGTGATTTTGTGATGTAAGCGGCAAAACCAATTAAACCAAAAAACCCCAAATAAATTAACGCAATTCCTATATATTTCATTTTATTTTTTTTTACTACCGTAACATTCTAATTTTTTATCTGTAACATTCCACAAATCTTTCTTCCCTTCTGTCATGTGACAGTTATGTTTTTTCCCCGTTCTTTCAGCAAAATCCACTATCATATCGTTATTACGATTACGAATAAAGTGTGGACATTCTTTACAAGGTTTATTCATGAAACAAAAGTAAGAAATTATTTTGGTTAAACCAAATATTTATTGGTATGAATGTTTTAATTACCGAATCACAATATAATAAAATTTTAGAAACAATTGAACCATCACATGACGCGGTCAAGAATATTTGTGACTCAGAAAAATTTTGTAAATCTCAAGGTAAAATTACATTTGGTCAGTTAAAAGGTCTTGTTGATTCCGCAACAAAGAAAAGAATTTTCTATCATTTAGGTGAAGGTGGATATAAAGCGACTTTACGATTACTACCTTGGTTCATACCCCAATTAATACTTGTAGGGGCCGCTGCGTCAATTACGAGGGCGGTAAATAAAATTATACGACCAGCCTTAGAAGACACTGAATCGTATAAAACTTGGTGGGGTAAAGCAATCATGAAATCATTTGACGTTGTTGAGGGTGAGATTGGAATCCATGACCCTCTATCCCGTATTTTTTTTATCTCGGATGGTTTAATCACTATGATGAGTGACAAATACAAAATACAATTTGCAAGACATATTTCAGATATTGCAAGTGAAATGCCCGATGATGAGGTCGTTCCTGATTTTTTTGTTGAGAATGAGTTAAGAAGTTGGATTAATGATAAATTCTTACTTAACCCACCTTTACCCCCTAAGTTCGTTTAAGTGTTCTACTACTTTTTCAAACTTTGGTACATCTTCAGGATTTAAAATTATTTCATCAAATGCACCATATCTTGATTGTCTACCAAAGATGTATTTTAAACCATATCCAACTCTTTCCCAAAAAGGTCGTTTATTCAAATGAAAATGAATATATACCATTGGGTAATTTTCATCTTGGTCATATATAAACACCATTTGATGTTCTGTACTATGACAACTACATATTATTAAATCTTTCTCCATATTACCAACTACTAACGTCTGTTAAATCAAGTTCTACTTTTGCGTAATGACTATACACAATAATACCTTCACCAATTCCCGTTGGAGAGATTTTCCACGTTAATGAACCAACCTCCCCATATAGTGCTTTCAGGTGACCACACCATTTATCAAATTCTTTTTGTTGTTTATCAGTTAACTCAACTGATACAACTTTATTTTTCTTACTCATTATCTTTTTTATAAATTATCCAATTCTTTTTAACACATCACTTAACCGTGTATACATCTCAATAGCCACAGGTACGGATAGTAACGATATTAAGAAGTTATTTACGTATGAATATACAGTAATAATACTACCAATTGTAATATCCTTTGCAGTGAGTACCAACAGTATTATGGAGATAAACAAAAATATATTTTTAATCAAACCAATTAAAAACCAATTCTTACCTTGGATTGTGGAATTATATATGTCTAATTTTCTCATTCGTTTAAAGAAAGATATTGATTGTTCGTACCCTTCTTCTAACGAATTAGTCTTTTTTTCATTATGATTATTTCTAACCCGTATTGATTGTTGTATTTTCTTATAATAAACCATACCCGCAGCAACAATCAAAATCATCGCAAAAGTCACCAACCCCCCAACTTTCCAATTTTCAGAATATATAAAACCAATTGACCCAATGATTGTTACAATTGTTGCAATATAATAATGGACGTATCCCTCAAGTACATTAACAATTTCATGTGCCATATCGGTTCTGGCCACCTTTGTTGACGTGTCAATATCTTTAGTTTTTAAAAAATTAAATACAATGTTGTTGTATATTTTAGTATAAACTTTAGTATCGTATACCATTCTTTTGTATTGGAAAAGGTTGGATAAGAAATATGAAATACTCAACAATATCAACCAATGGTAAGTTCCATCTAACAACCCATCAATACTTCTACCAAGTAAAAATGGGATTGCTAAAATAGATAGTTCAGTAAACAACATAAATAGGTAAATCCATACCAATTCATATTTATAATTTTTAAATATCTCAATTATTTTTCTCATATCTTACCCAACAACTCCTTCCATTTCATCAGTGTGGTGGTCATCACCAATTTCAGATTTAATTGGACGGTTTTTTAATAACGGAACACACTCACGAATTACGTGGTATGGTCGGAACTCAGGGTGACCATCCATCCCAACATCCATACGTTGTCCAACACCAAATCTTTTGTTAGTTGGTAAGTGACAGTGGCCGTGTAAGTGCATAATACCTTTGTTAAGACCATCCCAAGAACTAATTGGGTAGTGCATCAATCGGAAAGTATTACTTCCAATTACAAGTGTATCGTAGTGTTCAACTGATTTGAACAACCCACGAACTCCATCACGGTTTCTATCAATGTGGTGGTCATGGTTCCCAAGAACAAGGTGAATGTTTTTACAAACTATTCGGTCCCAAAATTCTCTGATAGATTCAAACCCACCAAAAGACCAATCTCCAAGACAAATCAATATATCGTCTTGCATTACAACCTCGTTAATGTTGTTAACAATAGTTGCATTCATTTTATCCAAATCAGGAAAATCCCGAGTTTGATTAATAGGAGCCGTTCCGTCAGGTAAACGCCAATTCGTCACACCTCGACAAATATTTTTGTGGTTGTAGTGAGGGTCCGAAAAAATCCACACATCAGGAAAACGTCCTTTTTTATCTGCTTGTATTTTAATCATAGCACAAATCTAATTCTTTTTTTTGTAAAAACCAATCAGGTGTCTCCCTATTCTTCCAAGAAACAATTTCTGACTTGGCACCTTTATAATAATTTCGGTAAGATTCAATAACATCATTACCTATTTTGTATTCGTCCCCCATTGCCATTGGTGGAGAAGTAAAATCAACATCATGAATGTTAGGTCTATTTGACAAACACCACTCAATCACCTCAACTGACTTATGTTTTTTACCATAACGATGAGTATATTCTTCCCCTAACGCCAAACCTAATTCACATAGATAGAGGTAGTTAGATAATGATGCTCGAACCCAAATTGAACATGGGTGGTTTTTGTGTGATAACTTATACGGAGCGGTTCCACCTGTGACATGATGAGCCGAACATAAAAGTTGTGCGGTTTCCAATATCATCTTGACAACGTGTTTGTCACAATGATACTCCGCACACTTTTTAACATCAAAATCTAAAAAGAATATATTCATAATTAATTAAATTCATCCCAAAACTTGGGAATACTTGACAAAATACCTAACTCAATTATCACCAAACAAATTCTACCAATGATTGTTTTAACTAACAACCAATCCATTGGGTTAGTATTCCATGCGATAAATGCTCCACACAAATATACGATAAAATTTAGTATCACAAATGGGATAAGGACTAATTTAATAACCTCCAAAACCGCAAATAATTTATGTCCCATTTTATACTGTATGTTCAATTTGTACTCTTACACAATTTTGTGGTAAACGATTAACGTGACGATAGTTGTTGATGTAACCCATCATGTTAGCACTACCGATAGCGTTTGCTGAGTGAATAACAACATCAACCACAGGTTCACCATCCATCCATTTCTCAACCAACCATTTAGTACAATCCATACCAGTCTTTTCAGTGATATTATCGTAATCCAAAGTATAGTTGTGGTATACGTTACGGTGCCATTCCGCCATCGCACTGTCACCCAAGTCATGGTCCAAAGAGATTAGTGAAATATTCTCCAAACCAATCTCATTTATTTTCTCAACAAACTCATCATAAGAACGAACAACTACCCACTCATCTTTTTCAATTGGGGTCCGAACATCGTCCAAGTAAATTCTTTTTTTCATAGTAATATTTTTACGGCTTATTCTTTTCATAGACAAAGATAGTAAATTTTTCTCAAATAAAAAAACCCCACTCGTTAAAATGGGGTTAATATTGTGAAACCTTGTTGTTTATTTTTATTAGTCAATAACGATTGCTCGTATTTCTCCCGTCCCGATTGAGTCGGTTTTAAGATAGATTAGTTTATTTTTATGAACCTCAAAAAATTCATTTAATTCCATTCGGTATGATGACATTGTGTAATGTTTTTCATTATGTGTAACCATAATATTATTTGTATATATTATTTCTGTTTTAGTTCTTACTAACTCATTTCCACATTCAGGACAAAACTTCCAAGACGATTTTTTAATTTTAGTTGAACATTTTGGACATTTATCAATTAAATCTTTTTTTTCAATTGGTCTTTGCGATTCAGGTAATAATTTCCATACCGAAGTAGATACAGTCCAAGAGTTAAAGTTTTTACTAACCGTTTTGAAACTTTGGTCACTTGATGAACCTTGTTCTACTCTACCTGTTTCAATAGATTTAGATTTTTTTGCAAAACTTCTAATTCTTGGTTTTTGGTCGTATTTTGACTCATACTTACTTGAACGTGGACTGTTACTGAAACTTAAAGTATCATTAAGACCATTAGTTAAATTAACATCCATAGTAGATTGAGAAGTATAATTAACGTTTGCAGTATAGAAATTATTTCCAATTATTGTATCACTACCGTTAGTTGTTGTGAATGTTCCATTGGTATTAATAAAAGTCGGATTCCAAGCAGGATAAGATGTTAACTTAAGATTAGGAACCTCTTGTTCTTCGTAAAACAGAATCTCAACATCACCATTGTTAGCAATTGCATTCATGGTTTCATTTGTTGAATCTACGGTGTAAGTCTCAAACTTGAATTTGTGAGGGACATCGATGTACCTCTCAAGAAATACTCTTTCACCTGGACGTAGGATGATTCCTCCACCTTTGATAAATTCTCCGTTAATTTTGATTTTTGATAGTACGGTTTTTCTTGATGGGTTATAAAGTTCAACTTCAAACTCTGAACCGTCTTTTAGATAAACATTCTGACCGAATTGTTTAACACGTTGTTTGTCTTTTGTGATGTAAGCACATGGCTTATCACTGATTTGATTGTAATACATTTTTCCTTATTTTAATTTTTTATGTTTATTGAACTCCGAATCGTTGGTATCTCCCCAACTCAAATGCCTCGTGGACACTCGGACCTCAGTAACAAGGTTTCATGAATAAATATATATTACTTTTGTTTTATGTAAATAAAAAACCCCACCTATAAAGATGGGGTGTCAATAATTATTATTTTTTTCCTTCGTAACCAGTTTTCATTTTTACTAAAAATATATAATCACTACCTTCTTCACCAATATATTCAATTGTTGTTTTGCAATACGAATTAAGAGGCCCGTTATTTGAAAAATTTAATAAATCATTATTTTCAATTTTGTTTGATAGGTAATTTGTAAGTTCATTAATGTCTTTAGTTTTCTTGTCAAGTTCACTTGATATTTCTTCAGGAAAACTATGTGAATTCTTATAAATTGCCAACTTCATTTCGTATTCTGGTACTGAGTCACTATCGTAGGTTATTTTTACGGAATCAGGAACAAGATAACTATCTAATCGAACATCTTTTAATAGGTCAGCCATTGTACTTTTTTTACGTTCTTCTTCTCGTTTTTCGTTTTCTAAATTATTCTTCTCATCATCTTTCTTGTGTCTATTGTTCCAAGCATCATCAAGATATTTTTGTTGGTCTAACCATGATTGGTTATCATTATCCTCATTCAGTAAACCAAACTTTCTTTGTTCTAAAAGAACATTTGATTGTTGGATATGTCTAATTTTTGATTGACTTCTATTCATAATATTTTTCAATTAAAATTTAGTACCACTATTTCTTCTGAAGTTTTTAATTACTTCCTCTTTTGAAATAGGTACAATGTTGTTTTTATGTCTATACTCTTTAGCCTTAGCATGTTTTAATATATTTTCCAAAACTCCAACAACCTCAGATGGGGGAAGTTCCGAATATTCTCCATAAGATAATAAATCATTAATTTCCGAATATAACTTCCCTACTTTATCTTCTTGTTCCAAAACAACTCGTTTAATAATTCTTGTTAAATCCGACTCGTTTAATTTTACTACTTTTCTCATGAGATATTTTTTTAAATAAATATCTCATAAAATAAAAAACCCCACCTATAAAAGATGGGGAATCAAACATATTGGTTTGTTGGAGCCTTCGACAGGAATCGAACCTGCAACATCTTGTTTACAAAACAAGTGCTCTACCGATTGAGCTACGAAGGCGTTTGGTGGTGTGAGAGGGAATCGAACCGCTCGGCACAAGGAGTTTCAATCCTTTGCTCTACCTACTGAGCTACCTACACCATAAAAAAGGTCCTGAATCGTCCCTGTATCAATCCAGGTGGACCTTTAATTTTTTTCTTATATTTGATATATGTTATATCCCTCACCGATATGACTAAGATTCGTTAGCCCATAGTAACCATCCACGGTGGGTTTCTACTTTTCCCCATATTTCAGGGTTACCCTCAGAACATCTTCACCCTACCCCCAAAGTTACGTGGGTAATCTCACTCGGAAGATGAGTGTATATTGTAAGATTGTTCAGTGTTCTTACAACTTGTGGATTACGACACGACTAATTAAAGCCCCTTACCCTCTCAATCCATAATGAGGAATCCTTATCTAACCTGTGTAGCCTCCCCCATAGCCTTGAAGCCTTCAAGTCAGGTTCACACACCATGACAGTCGGATACGTCTGCCAATCGTGGGGTCTTTAGTACCCAAAGTCGGACTCGAACCGACACGTCATACGACATAAGTTTCTAAGACTTACGTGTCTACCATTCCACCACTCGGGCAAGTTGTGGTTGGTACGATGGGATTCGAACCCATAACCGTGACGATATAAGCGTCGTGCTCTCACCATTGAGCTACATACCAATAAAAAATAAAACGTTTTTACGGATTTTACTGATGGTTTGTTCCCCATCACCTGTTACGTGGCCACGTAGAGCAGGTTCCTAAACAGAGTACCTTGAGTCATTTATTTCTCTTCGGTTGGGTAGCTACTCCCATGAAGTCAAAGTTCCTTTCATCCGTGCAAGTCGGACTTCTGTCGTTTTATTTTAGTACTCGAAGCGGGAATCGAACCCGCACGGACATAAAGTCCACAAGATTTTAAGTCTGGCGTGTCTACCTATTCCACCACCCGAGCAATTTGTAGTCAGGGAGGGATTCGAACCCACAATGAGCAACCATAAAGGACTCGGCACCATGCCTCATTACACTCCTGACTCCGTTTCAGTCTCTCCTGAACGTCACCCCTAACCCACAGGTATGAGCCCGTATCGTAGTAAAGCTTGGTTGGCTAACCATCATGAGTTTACTGATGTAGATATATCGGTTTTTTCTGTTTGAAAAACCTGTTGGTCTTACCCTATGAAAAAGTCAGTTCTTACTTGGGGGTGAGGAGAACATTCCAACCTTGGTCCCAACGAATACCCCGTCTCGTGGATAGTATCAGCTACGTTAAGTCTTGAGGGAACTTAAAAACCCTACGAACATCTCCATTTCGTTTGTACTGCCACGGGGAATCGAACCCCGCTTTTATGGATGAAAACCATAGGTCCTAACCGATAGACGATGGCAGCGTATAAAAAAACCACATTACAAAACCATAAAGGTACAACTCCTGCGGTCGTGTTGTTCTCTCAATAAGATGATAATGATGGAGTACCCTTCTCGCTCCAATCTTAACTGCGTCTTCTGAGTTTTCTCAGGGCCCTGGCAGAGGGTGATGAACTCTGAACCCATTCGGAATTGTCGACATCCCATTGAATGGAGAGAACCATTATCAATATTTTAATTTCAATGAACTTTTAACTCTTTTGTCGGGGGACAGGTCACCTACTTCTCACCGACCGTGTCCCCCACTCTCACATTACAAAGATATGTTTTTTACTTGAATCTGCCAAACATTATCCTGAGATTTTTATAAATTCTTTGTTGTCAATTGCCTTACCAATCCATCTGTTTAATTCAAACGCTTTAATATCCCTGAAGAATGATGTTGTCCCCAAATCTTCTGAAAGGTAAAAAGTGTCTCTATAAGCAGTTTCTTCGTCACCGTATGTTATCCTATCTAAGGTTGGGATTGGGAATTGATAAATAACCCCTAAAATAGATACGGTGTAATACATGTTACCCGCCGTGTAGTGATGAAAACTTGCAAGACTTTTACTCTTCATCAACTCTTTTCTTACTTCATTCTTGTCCATGATTACTTAGTTTCAACAATGTTATAAGTTCCTTCCATTACACCCCAAGATGATTCTTCTTGAAACTGATATGTTTCAGCAACATCTGTTGAATTCATTGGACGAGTTAAATACCAAACTTGGGTTTCCTTCCAAGTTACATTAACCAATTTACGTCCCTTAGGAAGATTGATAGTTCCTTCACCACCAAAGTTTTTTACTCGTGAATTCTCAGTACAAGAACCCAACATTGCAATAACACCAATTGCTAACAACAGTTTTTTCATCTTTTATTTTTTTTTTAATTTAGAGCGGGTGGAGGGAGTCGAACCCTCGTCCTTAGAGTGGAAATCTAATATAATAAGCCGTTATACGACACCCGCAAATTTGGGTGGAATCAGACGCGTTCTGTCCACCGAGACCTTGTAGTTAACT
>Ga0209086_10001784_pt1 | contig 17301 bp, 25 predicted proteins | sample M_130207_XF_Meta_FD_187312 | JGI IMG/M metagenome (GOLD analysis project Ga0209086, IMG submission 187312) | Freshwater microbial communities from Lake Montjoie, Canada to study carbon cycling - M_130207_XF_MetaG (SPAdes) (version 2) | ecosystem: Environmental > Aquatic > Freshwater > Lake... | reverse complement strand
TTTCATTTTTTCATATCTTTTTTTAAAGTCCAATAAAATATAAATTAGATCATCCACATCAGTAAAACACCATAAATTACTTTGTAAAACAAAATAATCTACGTCATTACAATTTTCAGTTTTGATTTCTAAAGTTTGATATAGTGTTGTTCTATTACATTGGTTATTTGGTTGTTCCCAAGTTGTTGAAAACTTTTCATCACTAACAAAAAAAGTATAATCTTTTTCTATTTTTTCAACTTTTTCAATTTTAGTTTCGGGAATTACAACTTTTGTTTCTTGTTCAATTATCAAATCATCTGCTGTGATTTTTTTTCTTTGTTTTCTCATTTTAAATTAATTTAACGATAAGTTTTCCGGGATTGTTGAATTCTCCAATATAAGAAAACCCATAATCATTGATTGTGGTTATAACAATAAGTTTCATTTGATCACTTATACCTGTGATTATTTCAACTTCTTGGGACTTTGATTTCATATTCTCCCAAATAAACTGATCCACCAATTTAGAAACTTCTACATGTTTAATACCGTGTAGATCCAAAGTTTTGGTTGGCGGATTCTTAACCATTTTATTATTTAATAGTAAGTATCTTTATATGTATCAAAATCAACATCAAACTTTCCGTAATTTTCAAAAAGTTCATCACCAATCTCAATGTCTGATTTTGTTATTAAAAAGTCACCCACCACTTCTATATTAGGTTCGTAACTGTGATTAATAAAATTTGTTAAATCGCTTGAGGAATAATAAAAACCATCCTCTTCTCTCCAACCATATTTATAAAAAAACTCTTTTTGAGCATTATTCAAAGTTTGAAACTTTTCTTCCGATATTTTTACATCAATACCTTCTACGAATTCCCAAACAATTGTTCCTTTTGGTATAAACTCTTTACTAAACAATCCCAAACCCATTTCAGGATTAGTTGCCACTTTTACTTCTACTTTATATTTAAACATAATTACATTTCATTTTCGGTGTCGTAGAACATTCTATCGCTGTCTTCAGTTTGCCATTTCTCATAACCTTCACAATTATAATAATCAGTATTAACTAAATAGTCCGGTCTTTCAGGAAATGGTTTTGTAACAAAACTCGGTTCGAACCACTTAATTCTATTATTTGGTTGAAGTGCAATTTGTCCATTATCCAATAATATAATATGGTGTGATTTATGTTCCAATGGATCTTCAGCTAAAGATAGATCGGTATTCATATCACTAGATCCCCAATTTATTGTTGCATAATAACTTCCAGAGTAAAACTTTTTGTCTTTCATAAACACCTCAACTCTTGTGTCATAAAGATATGACAGATGTATTAACGTAAAGTTATATGAAAAACAATTCCATATTTGAAGATAATGGAATGGTAGATCTGGACTTGGCATTTCAGGTTCATGTAATAGAGCGTGACTTGGGAGTTTGTCTCTTAACACACCATTTTCCAATAACACCTGAAATAGTGCCGCTTGACCTGGCATACATCTAACAGAGATTATAACTCCTGGTGTCAATTCACCAAGTCCTTTTTTATGTTGATACATGTATTCATTTCTAACCCAAACTTTTAAAGGAAAGAAGTTATGTTCAATATATGCCATTATTTCTTTTTTCTTTTTTTAAAATATCTGTAGACCAAATAAAGCCCAATTATATTGATTACAAATAATATCCCATAAAAATGAATATAAGTTTCTAAAACGTTTGTCATATGCTGTATTTATATACTCCATTCTCAAACTCAACCTCCATAACCCCATCATTTTCCAAGATCTTTTCAATTTGATCTGCTTGAAATTTAATGTTTTCTGGTTCCATGAAGACCTTATACGCCTGATTTGAAGAAAGTTTATTTTGTGTGACCAAATTATAAATTGTCTCGTTTTCACATTTTATAAGTGATCCGTGTTGACCTGCAACTGTAACTATAACATTATCACCGACTTCGATTTTCTCTAACGATACGATATATGGTTTTTCTTGGACCATAATCATTTTTACTTTTTGTTTTGTTGTTTCACTCATAATCTAATACCGTATAATTCTGATACGACCTCCATGTATTTTTTTAAATTTATTACAGATTGTTTAAAATCTGTTTTTGGTAGTTCTTCAAATCTTTGTGCCAACTCCTCATCGGTCAAAGTATTGATACAACTATCATAGATATCTTTTAGTATCTGTAAATAAATTTCTTCTTTACTATAAGTATCATCTATTTTTTTTTCAAGCACCTGACCTTCCAATTCAACACAATAGTCGATTAGTTCTTGAACTTCAGGATGATCCATTAGTCCTATATTAGTTTTGAATAACTGGTTTATATTCTTCATAGGTCCCATATACTTTTTCTTTTTCTCTTTGGTAATTTATATGATACCCAAAGAGCTAATTTCTGTATTAGTCGTTTCAAAATAGTTATTTTTTCATCTTTTATTTTTGGGAATCTTCCGTGATTACCCATACTATCGTAGTCAGCACATTGAGCGTAGGCAATAGGTGATGGCATATTGCTGTACTCACACCATAAATCCTCTTCATTTATTTTTTTATTCACCATCAGTTAAAAATTTGATAACCTTTTCTTTAATTCCACATTGTTTGATTCCCTCACTTGATTTCGGAGTTAAAACGAAATTATCAATTGCCCAAACATCTTTCCAAGACTCACCATTCTTACCCATATTTAAATCATCAACTGAAACCCAATGGGTAACCTCAGGATGATCGTGTAAGTATTGTTGAATCTCAATAGTTCGTGTTTGTTCTAATTCCCATCGTGGTGACCAGATAAATAAATCACTATGAGCGGTACAATTCTGAATGTTCGGTGTTAACGCGATTGGTCGTTTGATGACTCCTTGACTTTCGTAGTAATCACCAAGTTCTTCAAGTGTTGCGTGTAATTTCCAATCAGAGCTAACAACAATTTCACATCCTGTTTCTTCGATGATCTCATTTAATACTTTAACCGCTTTCTTATCGAAATCATCAAAACGATATTCAACAGGGGCATCTTTTTTTTCTTTACCACTGTCAGGATATTCACTTAGGTATTTAGCCCATTTCTTTGTTCTTCCACCCCAATTGTTGGAGAGACAGATTACACCATCATTATCTAAGAATAAAACTTTCATTTGAATATTTTTTTGCGTTTTCCTATAACGCCAATTACTAACACTGCTAATATATAAAAAATTCCTATAACCATCAAACAATAATAATAGTTTATGTAAAATAGAAAAGGGGGATTGTACCACAATTAAAGGTGAGAAACTAAAATATCCATACAATAGTCTTCATATGTCGGATATTCTTCCAACACTTCTTTATTTAAAATTAAACTACCACTAAAACTAGGATCAGAAATCACTTTATGTGTGTTAGATAATTCATTATAAATAATGTTATTATAAATTCTAACCCTTTTGGTGTTGAATAAGTCTTCGTCTTCACCAGTCTTAACATTGGGTGCTCCGAAATAACCAAATGAAGCGTATGGTTTTTTATTTAGAATTTGTTTCATTTCAGAAATTAAAAGAGTTATAATCTGAAGTGGTATATTTTCTTTAGTTAAATAGGAATACTCATCATAATGTTCTCGTCCCATTGAAGCCAAACGAGATTGTTTAACATAAAAATCTTTATTTAACCTTGGGAAAAATGATATTAAATAATAGTCATATTCATACTCCTCGATGTGAACTAAATATTTGTACTTGGGAGTTCTAAAAGTATAAATGTGTAACTTTTGATATGATTTATTTGATTTTGGGTTACTAGATTGAACAAACCTCCAACCAAACTTTTGTTTTAATTCATCGGCCCTTTCTTGCGAAAATTTGATCTCATTTAAAAGTTCTTTAATTTTCTCCCTCATTGATTAATTATTTTTTAGCAAATGCTTTATCGTATTCAGGAGTACCGAATTCAACCTTATCCCATTCACCATAAAATTTAGGGTTTTTAACCGCACATTTACCAGACTCCTTCAATTCTTTATTGAATTTACTTGACATCTCTTTTGTGTATTTCACTTCAAATGGGAGTTTGTTTTTCATGTGTCTTATTTTATACAAATATACTATAAATATTTCAATTAAAAAAATATTAAATAAAAAAAGGGGGAGTAGCGAATTCCCCCTTTTGATTGTCACCCTAACGGATAACGGTCCTAAAAGCCCACCTTCTAAGAGGTGGGATGTCTAATTACATAATTTTCAAAAATCCATTTGCGTCTTTATAAACTGAACCAACAGGTAATCCTACCGTTGAAGTTGGTACGTTCATAATTGATAAGTTATTTACAAATGTTGTACAAGATCTGTTTGCAAATATATTAGATCCAACTATGAAAGTATTATTTTGTTGATAAATACTATTAGTAGTTCCACCAACAATTGCCGAATAACATGATCTTTGAATATTATTATCGGTACCTCCATTTATACTTGACAATTTTGATTCAGATATAAGGTTAAAACAACCACCATCAATATTAACATAACTTGAGTTTGTTATTATTCTATTAATAGCTCCTCCTCCAATATTTGATGCGTCAGACGCAATCAATGTATTGGAGTTACCACCTAAAATTGTTGAGTATAAATTACAATTAATTGTATTACCTTGTAGTTGGTTATTGGATCCTCCAATAATTGTAGCGTTAAAAATAGAGGTTCCACTACCGCTAATCGTATTGTTATCACCCCCTAATATTGAAGATGTCACAGCATTTGATACGGTATTGTTATATCCACCAAGAATTGTACCGTAACAACTATTAGATGTGGTAATTTTATTATTAAAACCTCCTCCAATAGAAGTGTAAAACCCTAAATTAGTGTTTTTACATCCTCCATTTATACTTGACCATGCAGCATTTATCGTATTTTGAAATCCTCCCGCAACTACCGACCAATCACCGTTAGTTAAAATTGTGTTAGATTGCCCTCCATTAACAACTGAATAGTTACCACCTCCGAATACTCCAATTACATTAACTTCTCCACCACCAATAAATGAACGTTCTCCAGTTATTTTATTGGTAGTACCACCGGCAATTATTGAAAATACACCAGATACAGTGTTACTAATTCCACCTCCGATTGTAGAATAAATACATGTTGCTGTGTTTTGGAATCCACCGCTTACCGTTGCATATGTTGAAGAAGTTACATTACTATTTCCACATCTTAACGTTGATCCCGCTCCTGAACCAGCAATCATAACTCCCCCACCTCCACCGCCAGTACTGAATCCTGATGCCGTCACGGTAGAACCATTTGTATTTGTTAATGTCAATACTCCTGTTCCTGAGTTATAAGATGCTCCTGTAAGGAAGATATCTCTAAGACCTGTTAATACAACTGAACCATTTTGTCTATTTAATGTTAAATTTCCAGTATTGTAGTTAAGAGATCCACCAGTAACATAGTAATCATTTATTCCTGTTGCGGTAACCGTAGAACCATTTGTATTTGTTAATGTCAATACTCCTGTTCCTGAGTTGTAAGATGCACCAGTTAAATAGATGTCGGTGAATCCTGTTAAAAATCCTGAAACATTAAAAGTATTTCCTGAATTTGTTGTGAAAGTTGCAACACCTGTGTTAGAATTATAAGTACCACCTGTTACTGTCATATCAGAAGATAAAATTCCTAAATTAACTGTGTATGCGTTCCCATTATTAACACCTGCGGTTAAATTAAAAGTACCTGGATTCCAAGTTAAACCTGTTAAATAATAATCAGTAAAACCTGTAATTGTAACATTTCCGTTTTGTTGGTTTAATATTAAATTTCCTGTGTTATAGTTGATATTTCCTGCAGTTACATAATTGTCCTGAAGACCTGAAATTATTACAGGAAGTCCGTAGTTATTATCAAGAATTAATTGTCCTGTATTATAATTAAGAGTACCACCTGTTAAAAACACATCAGGTGCTGGTATTGATGCAGGAACAACGTTACCCAAACCATCAATCGCTAAGTTAGTGACCGGATCACCATTACCTAATGTTTGTATATTCAAATTAGGAACATAAACTGTGTCATTTTGTGTTCCTGTAATATTACTACCACCTAATATAACTGAATTATTCGCATTTAATATTGAAGCTTCAGAGAAGATCATCGAGAAGGATCCTGAAACTGTATTTCCTTTACCTCCAAGTATTACATTACAATCACCGGTATTATCTATTAAGTTTCCTTGCCCTCCCAATATGGAAGATCTTACAGAATTAATAGTATTACTTTCTCCTCCCGATATCACAGAAAGACTACCCACAATTGAGTTTGTTAATCCACCACCAATTGTTGAATAATTTGTTTGGTTTATATCAACAATTTCATTTCCTCTACCTCCTGATATTAAATTGAATGCTCCGTTGTTTCCGTTAATAACGTTTCCACCACCTCCACCAATTGTAGATACGTTTTCATTTAATATTGTATTGTAAGAACCTCCATTAATATTATTTGTGTCAGGTGATCCTGAATTTCCAAATATCGTATTTGATCTACCTCCGTTGATATTACTATAAGGGTTAAAAGCAATTGTGTTTAAATAACCTCCGTTTATTAATGAATAAGATGAGTTGTTACATAAAACACTGTTTTGTCGACCACCATTAATATTTACATATGGTGAATCAATATAATTTAAATATCCTCCGTCAATTATTGAAAAGCTTGCGGATTGTGTTATTTGGTTTTGTTGACCGCTTACTATTGAGTTGTAAGAACACAACGATGAAACCGTGTTAAAGGTGCCTCCTCCGATAAAACTATTTTTACTATTTGTTGTGTTATTACATCCTCCAAAAATTGATGCAAAAGTTGCACATGTTTTATTTTGAAATCCTCCTCCTATTAATGAGTATGATCCGAGAGATATATTACATCTACCTGCCAATACACCCGAATATGTCGATTGTGCGGTATTACTTTGACCACATCTTACCGTGGATGATTGACCTCCAACCGGATCATCGATTATTACAAATGCCATTTTTTTGTTTTTTTTTTTAAGTTTATTATTTACTTTATTATAATAAATATCTGTAAGTCTAATAAACTTTATGTATTTAAAAAAAAATCCCCACATTTCTGTGAGGATCACTTTGGCTATTTTACTTCTTCAAACTCTACATCGGTTTGATTAATATCTTCATCCATTTGTTGATCAGTACCGTTAGATTTTGAATATAAATTTTCACTAACTTTTTGAAAACTCAAATTTAAATCATCTAAGTCTTTTTTAATTTTATCCATATTTTTATCTTGATATGAATTTTTTAAATTTTTAATACTTTCAGTTAGTAATGATTTTTCGTCTTCTGATATTTTGTCTTCCAAATCTTTTAATGATTTCTCTGATTGGAATATTGTGGAGTCTGCAGTATTTAACAAGTCAGCATTTTCTTTTTGTAATCTATCACTTTCAGCGTTGATTTCAGCCTCTTGTTTCATTCTTTCAATTTCTTCCTTAGATAAACCTGATGAAGACTCAATTCTTATTGACTGTTGTTTGTTGGTCCCTTTATCCATCGCAGAAACATTAATAATACCATTCGCATCAATATCAAAAGTAACTTCAATTTGTGGAATTCCTCTTTTAGATGGTGGCAGTCCGTCCAAGTGAAACTTTCCAATGGTTTTATTGTCCTTAGACATTGGTCGTTCTCCTTGAAGGACATGAATTTCAACTGATGGTTGATTATCGGATGCAGTTGTAAATGTTTGAGATTTTTTTGTTGGTATTGTTGTGTTTGCGTCGATTAGTTTTGTCATAACACCACCCATAGTTTCAATACCCAAAGATAACGGAGTTACATCTAATAATAAAACATCTGTAACATCACCACCTAACACACCTCCTTGAATTGCGGCACCTAAAGCGACAACCTCATCAGGATTAACTCCTTTTGATGGTTCTTTACCAAAAAATGATTTAACGGCTTCTTGAATTGCAGGAATACGAGTAGTACCTCCAACAAGAATAATTTCATCAATGTCTGTAGTTTTTAATCCTGCATTTTCCAATGCTGTTTTACATGGTGATATTGTTCTTTTGATTAATGAATCAACCAATTGTTCAAACTTAGATCTTGATAAAGTTCTAACCAAGTGTTTTGGAACACCGTCAATTGGCATAATGTAAGGTAAATTAATTTCACTAGAAGATGTTGATGATAATTCAACTTTGGCCTTTTCTGCGGCTTCTTTTAATCTTTGAAGTGCCATTGGGTCTTCTTTTAAATCAACCCCATTTTCATTTTTGAATTCATCGGCCAACCAATCAATAATTGCTTGATCAAAATCATCACCTCCTAAATGTGTATCCCCATCTGTTGATAAAACTTCAAATACTCCATCACCAAGTTCCAAAACCGAAACGTCATGAGTACCTCCCCCACAATCGAAAACAACCACTTTCATGTCTTTTGACATTTTATCTAAACCATACGCCAATGCCGCAGCCGTTGGTTCATTAATGATTCTTCTAACATTTAATCCAGCAATTTCTCCAGCCTCTTTTGTCGCTTGTCTTTGAGCGTCATTAAAATACGCAGGTACCGTAATGACCGCATCTGTAACAGATTGACCTAAATAGTCTTCGGCGGTTTGTTTCATTTTTTGAAGTACCACCGCAGAAATCTCCTGAGGTGATATCATTTTTCCGTCAATATCAACTTTAGGTGTGTTGTTTTCTTTTACAATTTTATATGCAACTTTTTTAACTTCATCTTTAGACTCTTCAAAGGTTGTACCCATAAATCTTTTTATTGATGAAATAGTTTTTTGTGGATTAGTTACTGCTTGTCTTTTTGCAGGATCACCAACTTTACGTTCCCCATCTTTTAAAAATCCTACCACAGATGGTGTGGTTCTTTTACCCTCATTGTTTGTAATCACAACAGGTTCTTTCCCTTCCATAACCGCAACACATGAATTTGTAGTCCCAAGGTCAATTCCAATTATTTTTCCCATTATTTTTCTTTATTGTTTTATGATTTTTTAAATCGTTTCATTTTATTCAAATTACGTGCCTGATAAAATAATATGACAAGTTGTCAGTTTTTTTTATCAAATTCTGACAATTTTTCAATTCTTTCCATTTTTTATAACCGAGGATCGAAACAAATATATTGTGTCAATAGAATAGTAACAATAGTTCTCTTCTTCTATATGACAATGCTCAACTTTAACGTTAATTGAGTCACTTTTCATGATGTTATTTCCATATGCATCACATCCACTTTTTGAACTTTTGCAACTTACAAGTAACAATAATCCAACTATTAAACTAAACTTTCTCATTTTCCAAATCCCATTTTTCCTGAACCCCTTACTGACGGAGTTTTTTTTAATCCTTCAAGGTTATCCATTACTTCCTCAAATTCTCTACCCATAACTATAGTTGAAATTACAACCTCTTTCAAGTGCGAAAGAGACATTCCATCAGTTCTTTCTACCCATTCTTCGATATTAATATTTTTAATATCATCTTCAGTTAGCTTGTGTTGAATGTATGCTCGTCTAATTTCCTCATTAGGTAATTCGACTTTATAACGTCTATCAAAACGTGATGGTCTGTTTGTAATACGATCCTGTAGTTTCTCAGGGTAATTGGTTGTTGCAATATAAACAACATCTTCAATTTGTTTTACACCATCCAAGATGTTTAATAATCTACTAGTGGAGTGACTATTTTCACCGGCAATCGAGTCGATGTCTTCCAAGATGACAATTAAAGGTCTTTCTTTTTCAATTTTCCTAAAGGTTGAAATAAAATCTATAAAATAGTCAATATCTTCTTGGTCTTTTACATTGATAATAATTCCGTCATTTTCAATAAGTTGTTTTGAAATCAACTGAATAATTCCTGATTTGCCACAACCTGGCTCACCATACATTAAAATCCCACGCTTATGAATAAAGTTATAGTTTCTATATTTGTCTCTACGATCCCAAAAATTTTGAATGTCTTTGAGAATATCTTGAATTTCATAAGAAGGTAATTGATATAATTCATCGGTTTTAAATGGTTGTTTTTTTAGGGTGTGTTGGCTTAATTGTCTGTTCCATACTATTTCATAAATACCGGCAGGAACTTTATTGGCCGATGGAAATGCTGGTGCAAATTCTTCATCTTGTAATCTACCCCAACATGTTGGCGAATTACTATTTGGTTTATCTTCATAATCTAACATTTGTTCGTCTTCGGTATATAAATTTTCTAATTTTTCTAACATGTTTAACTTTTCTAAGTAGTCATCAATTTGATCTTCCATCATTTTGTAATTTGTTTTGTAATTCATCCCAATCATCTTTTTTTACAGCAACTCTTACATTGTCAATTGTAAAAAAAACTTCTTTAGGAAAAATCAATGGGTCTTTTATTTTTTCAGGATCTATATTAATTCTACTGTTATAGATCGTTTCATTTGCAAATCTAACTAAAATTTCTTCTTTCATCTTACTAAAATTGGGTGTATTATTATTAATATTTCTTCTGTTTTTTCTTTAACCTTAACAACTCTATCTTTATAAAGTTTTAAAGTGTCTTTTGGATTTTTAGATTTAAAATGTTCGAATTGTGTTTTCATTTCGGTTCTGGCATCTAATTCTTTTTTGAAATAACCAAAATAATCGTCACAACCCCCAACACCTCTTGTTTTATCATAAACACCAAAAATCATGTTAGTTTCTTTGCTCATCACAACTTGTTTGAAATTGATTTAATTTTTTCCTCATCTTCGTTTGAAAGTCTGTGTCTATTGTTCATTAGATTCATTAGTGTTGTCTTCCACTCCTGATCTAAAAAATTCATACTTTCATTTTTACTTGTGTTTGTTGATATTACCAAACCTTCTTCAACAAATAAATCAACTAATTTTAAGATCTCTCGATCTGATAAATTTTCGTAGATGTCATTTACATCTAATTCTATTTCTGTTTCTGTCCAAAATGTTGCCATAGTATTTTCTTTTTTTTAAATAATAATAAAAAAAGGTGATCCCATCAAGTTAATGGGAGTCACCTATGTTATTTTTTTCGCCGAATATCAGATAATCAGGATTTATAACTTTTCCAACTTTTTGACGATCACCGCTGATATGTTTTACAACAACACCTTCGTGTGGGACTTTGGTTCCTTCTATAAAATTATTGAATACAAAACTATCTTGAGTTTCTTTATTCCAATTACCTTGAAAAAGTAAATCAACCACAGGTAAATCTAATTGGTTAAAAACCCCTCTTTCTATTGAGAACTCTCGATAAACACCATCAACCTCAACATCAAAACCAGAAAAACGAATGTCACTTAATCCATAGTCATAATTTTTTTGTATTCCATGTCCATAGATCTCACCATAGATTACAATACCACTTCCCAATCTTTCAGGAGTGTAGTATTCTTTAACATACTTCCACAACTTATTTTGTATGTCATATTGCTCACCTATAGTTCTCCACACATCAGTAGAATAAAACCCTTGAGATGTAGAACCTTTCTCAACATTATGGGATCCATAGACGTATTCGAATTCAACCCATTCATTACCAAAGAATTTTCTAACACGATCCCAAAGACTTAATCTTTTCTTTTTTACAATACCATAACGAGCATTTGTTCCATGCATTTTACGAGTTACTACAACCTCATCTTCTTCGGTAAATAACTCAGGAACATTCTTCAAGTTAGGAAACTTATAATAAACGTGGAAGTTAGGATTTTGGTGGTATTTGAATTTTCTACCCCCAACACTCATTTCAACCATCTTAACCGGTGGTTCGTATTTGAATACCTCAAGTAATTCCATGCAGTCAGAACCTTCATACCTATATTTTTCAGGAACAAACCCTATTGGTATTATTAAACATTCAGAATAAACCCCACGAAGTTTCACAGTTCTTACTCGTTGTCCTTTTCGTAAATAACTAGTAACACCCATAGCGTCAGAAAGTTTCAATGGTATTATTGCATCTGTAGTTGCAACAACAACAAAATCAGTTACTTTATATTCACCCTTTTTAACGATTGCATTCCATCCACCAACTACAGCAAGTTCTATGTTATCTGCCCCTTCTATTGGTTGTATATCACATACTAAACCAACATAACATACACTATTTAAATTTTCCATTTCTATATTCTTTCAAATTCTTCTTTAATTAATTCTATTTCACTTTCCAACCTTTCAAGTTCTTTAGAAATCATTTCTCTAATAACTTCTCTGTTGTAAATTGTAACCTCATCTTTTCTTGTTATAAATGCTTTTGATGGACTAAATTCAATCGTCACATTTAAAGAACAAGATTCTAACGCAGATTCTAATTTACGCTTCTGTCTTTCCAATCTATCAAGATCTTCTTTAACTTTTTTTGCTTGTTCAAATTTTTCTAATTCCATAACTTTTATTTTTTTTAATTATTCGACATCATCTTCTTCAAAATATTTCTTCATACTTCTTGGTTCTGTAAAATCCCACGTCTTACTTTCAAACTCTGTGACCCATTCATTAACATCTTCTCTTGTCCAAATCGGAGCAAAAGAAGGACGATACCTAAGTGGTAAATCTTTTTTCTCATCCCACTCATCAAGTCGTTGTGTTACATCATCAATAAAGTTTTTACTCTTAGTGTGTTTAATCCACTCACGATAATCATCTTCTGATTTAATAAACATAACGTCACCATAATTTTGAAACTCCATTTCAGGAAATTCTAAATTTGGATTATTGGTATAAACATCAACAATACCATTGTCTCCGTAATACGAATCACAAAGTTCTCTTAAACCATATAAACTACTTGGTTTTTCTTCCCATACACTACCGAACTGACGAACAGAACAGATATACAAATAACCATCTGTGTAGGAATGTATTCTTCCTTGTATATCATTTCTTAATGAAATAAGTTCGTCCATTGTCAATTTGTCTAAATTCATTTTGCGTATTTTCTAATTAGTTTAAAAATTTCTGTAATATCTGTAAAATCAGATGGTGGACTATCGTTTCTACCTGGTAAAAATATTAAAGTAAAACCGTGATTACCTTCAAATTTTTCAGTTACTCTTTTACCACAGATTTCATCAATATAAATCCAAGGAAAGTTTCCTGATAGTTTAACCTCAATTCCAATTTTTTTCAATCTTTCTACGAACACCGTGATTTTATCACCAGTTAATTTTGTGCTTGTTTCTGTTTCCATTTCTATATAAGTCCCAAATTTAGTTTCTATTGTTCTCATTTCATTAACTCCAAAAATATTATTACAACAACGGACCCAAACAAATATCCAAGACCCGAACATAATGCCAATCTCATTCTTTCCTTCCAAGTTTTTGACTCAACCATAAATCCCACGAAAGGTAGTGATAAAAATGGTCCGATGAATGCAAAGAACAACATTCCAAGATAATTCTTGTCGGCAACTACCGTAATGTAAAATGTGCTTCCAATCTCTAATATAAGAGCAGATAAGAAAACAATCAAATACCTTTTAATCATCGAAGAACATATTGGTGAATTACTATCACTAATTTTCCTTCAACTATAGCCCTATCTTTTTTTATTTCAATATTCATCCAACCCAAATCCTCTTTGAGTCTATTTGCCTGAACTTGAACTTCTTGTTCAGCATCTTCTTTAGTTTTGAAAAATCCAAAATAGGTATCACACGATCCTGTCTTGTCACACACTCCGTAAATTATTTCTCTATTATTCATCTTTTAATCTTTTTTTTGATTCTTCTTTTAAACCTCTTAATAAACCTTTTTTATATGCAATATAATCTTCCTCGTATTTGCTCGGCCAAGCAATTAAGTAAGTATTTCTTTCACTTTTTGGATAAGTATAGAAATCTTTTTCTAATCTTTTTTTAGTTTTTCTTGGTAATCTAAACTTTTTCTTTTTTTGATCCATAACATTCAAACTTTTCATCATTAACATTCCACAAATCTTTCACCCCTTCTGTCATATGACAATTATGCCGTTTTCCGGTCCTACGACCAAAATCAACAATCATATCATTATGACGATTACGAATTAAGTGTGGGCATTCTTTACAGGGTTTTTTCACCTTACAAAGATAAGAAATTAATTTGAATGAATAGAAATTATTTTAATTAAAAATTTCATTATTTAGTAAATAACAAAGAAATACTGTTTTATAATAAACAAATAAAAATAACGAAACTAAAATTAATACCATTAAAGACACTCCATATAAAAAGTTTAGTCTGATAAAAGTATATAATATCTCAACAAGATCTCTTACAAAATAAATCAATACGATAATAAAAAACCCAAGGGTTATTATTTCCATATTATTTAATTATTTGTTTCAAGGTATTAGTTGAAAACTCGTTTGATGTTACTTTTATATAATATACACCCGACACAATATTTAACATATCAAGATTATATAAATTAATACCTCCCTTTATTTCAATTTCCTTTTCTAAAACAACTGACCCCTTTGAGTCTTGAATTTCAATTTTACCATTTCCAATCATGTTTTTATTGTTCAACACAACTTGAAAAGATTCTGAACTTGGGTTTGGAAACGTTGAAAAATACCCTTTTGAATTTCCATTACAAATAACATTGATTGGTCCGTATTCATCACTAACCCCATCTATATCATATTGCATTAATTTATAATAATTGTTTCCGTCAATTGCGTTTTCATCTTCTGTAGAATAACTTAATTCTTGAGTTGAGTTACCAGCAGAGTTCAACGTTGTTAATTTAGACCAATTCTCACCATCTCTTGATTTAAGAACATCAAAGTGAGATGTGTTGTGTTCAGTGGCAGTTCTCCAATTTAAAGTAATAAGATTATCATTACAAGTTCCGTCAAAAGATAATAATTCCACAGGTAATGCTCCGTTTGTTATTATATTAAAAAATCTAACTTGAGTTCCACAATTCGATGAATTTGAAACCGTAACTCTAACAGATCCATTAGTTGTTGTTTGAGGCCAATAAAAAGATATTGATGGTGTGTTAGAGTTTGGTATGTTATTCCATAAAGGTGCTGTAACTGACTCTGTGTATGCCCATTGATAGTTTGCATTTGGAACAGGTGTTATTGAATAACTTTCTTGTGTTCCTGCAATAATTGTGTTATTCCCAGATATTGTTGATACAAATCCAACAGACGGATTAACATTTATTGTAGTTGATGTTGTATTTGAACATCCATTTGATGACACTGTTAGTGTGTATGATTGAGTTGTTGTCGGTGAAGCAAAAGGGCTTGGTGCATTTGGATTTGTTAGTCCTGTAGATGGAGACCATGAGTATGTTATTGGAGGTGTTGTCGTGCAAGACGAAACAACTTGATTAAAAGCCTGACCTCCACCTAAACTTCCACTTGAAATAGTAGTTCCATTACAAGTGATTGTATAATTTGCCGTATTGTCATTCCAAGTTCCTTGTGTTTCAATAAAAAATGTGTAAGGTCCATTTGCCGATGTTCCAATAGGTATAACATTTGTTGTTCCGGTTCCATAATTTCCACCTGAACCTATTATTGATCCCAAATTATTATATAATGTCCAACTTGTTTCATCCATAAATCCACCACTTGATATAGTAACAACTAAATTACCAGGAGCAGATAAACCACTAACATTAGAAACTAATTGAGTGCTTGATCCATCACATATAGTATTAGAAACCGGAGTTACTGTAACCGTTGGTGTTGGGTTAACGGTAACCGCAGTAGAGACACATCCATTACTAAAAAGACCTCCGTTGAAATTTCTAGCATTATAAGTAGTGGTTGTAGTAGGAGACACCGTGATGGAATTTCCTACACCAATCTGAGTTACACCACATCCATTAATATACCAATAAACCGTTCCAACGGCACCATTCGCAGTTAAAGTAGTTGATCCTCCCGAACAGATCGGATTACTTGACTGCGTGATTGATGTTGGTGAAGGGGGTGGTGGTGTAGCACAAGTTAATGCAATTGAAAATGGACTTGTAGTGCTATACCCATGAACTAATATGTAATAATTTACCCCTACCGATGAATTCCAAGTATAAGACGCAGATGATGAAGAACATATTGGACCCCAATCATCATTTCCACCAACACAAGTTAGTGATGAACAATTAGGGCCACTAAATACCGATATTTTACTATCCCATGCGGTTGCACATAATGAAGCCGTCATTTGTTGTCCATTACCACTAACAACATACCACACACCTGGTTGTGTTTGTGATACATTACAAAAATTATTTTCACCAACACCTGAATTTGTGGCATTTACAGTAGTTCCACTTAAACTTTGTCCACAAACAATTGGAGTTGCATTACAAACTAAATCATTTACAGGCGCTGCAGGTGCCGAACAAGAAAGACATTCAATGGTTGTTGTCCCACAATTAGATGCTGTCCCGCATGATGAATTGGTATTGTAATGAATATAATAAGTTCCTGACACAGGAGCTGTCCATGTTAAGGGTGAAAAACCAGCAGCAACCACAGTCCCGTTAGGTGAAGTATGTCTCACTGTAATATAACCACCTAAATTATATGTCGATCTATATTGTCTTCCCGAAACAACACTAAAAATGGTATTATACTCCGATTGAAAGGTGCATGAACTTATAATTTGAGCACCTGGTATAGATGGTGCGGTTAGAGATCCGAAAGCAAACGCATTAACACAACCACCTCCACCACCGCCAGAACACGAAGCGATACAAGTATGACCTCCAAATGTTGAACCACCAGTAGTTGGTTGTACAGTATTAAGAAGAATTGTTCCCGTATTATTTCTAATTTGAACTCTCATTTCAATTGGGTAAATCCCCGATACTGTTCTCCAAACTCTAATTGTTTGCCCACTACTTGCAGTAAAATTAAATATTGCAGGGCCTAAACCAGATGATAGAGTTATATTACTTAAAACTGTTATTCCATTAACTGAAACTGAAACGGCACCTCCGTTCCAACCATCACCCCAAGTGTCCGTTAAATAAATTTGATGTGTGCAAGATTGAGATAAAGTGACGAAACTTGCAAAAAAAACAAAAATTGATAATAATAAATTCTTCATTTGTATAAAATTAAAATGCATTAATTGTTATACTCACTTGAAGAATCCTTTTTGGAAACCCCCATCTACCATGGGCCGGTCGAGATACTATAATAAATACAAAGAACTACTTGATTGTTGTATATCAATTATCGTGTATTGAGCAAACCACCTATTTCATTTATTATTTTCTAATCTCAACCGTATCAACCGGTGTTA
>Ga0209086_10001782_pt1 | contig 17308 bp, 21 predicted proteins | sample M_130207_XF_Meta_FD_187312 | JGI IMG/M metagenome (GOLD analysis project Ga0209086, IMG submission 187312) | Freshwater microbial communities from Lake Montjoie, Canada to study carbon cycling - M_130207_XF_MetaG (SPAdes) (version 2) | ecosystem: Environmental > Aquatic > Freshwater > Lake... | reverse complement strand
CATCGCATTGAGAAGAATGAACTCTTTAACATCATCAACTACAGCAAGGCATCCGATGAAGAGGATATGCCCGTCAGCCTGGAAGGCAAAGACCTCACCATCAGCCAGTTCATGGAGAAGGCCTCTAAGGGCGATGAAACGAACTTCTATCGCAACTACAACGCCTTCGGAGCCAACTGCCAGGCCATGGTGATGAAGCTCCTATCACGCAACCATTTAGTGACCGCAGAGATTGCGGAGTTCGTCAAACAGAATGTGGAGGAGTACGCCAAGGAGCATGACCTCGTCGATAACTCAAAGGCCATTACGGACATTGGTTCCGTCCTGAACCGCCTCCTTCAACTCGCTACCGGTGGCAAGAAGCACTTTAGTGTCGGAGGTCGTATCGGCCTTCTGCGCCAACCCCGCCGATAGAACAACAGGCTCCACCTCCTGAGTCCCGTTCCATACCCGGATATAATCAAACCGATCAGACTGGCTGCTCGTTTTGAGGCTATTGAATAAGCGTACCAGCTCATCCCGACTCTTATCACAGGTGTCGTACTTTAGAATGTTGGCAATGATTCCTCGCATCTATATCCGGATTAGATTTTTTAGGATAAATTAATTTCTCCGTCCAACTCAGAATGGATTTGTCAAGCGACTCCTCAGACTCCGATCGGGGCGATGATGAGATAATGGAGAGAAAGACCCAAGACCTAACATTAAATGAGGTGAATGATATGGTACGGGAATATGAGAAGATGGAGAAGCGGGAACGGAAAGTAAGAAAGGACTCCTATGCTGCGAAGGAGCAGGTAGCAGTGACACCCGAACAGTTGGCTCAGATTACCCTTACGAAGAAGCAGCTGAAGCAACTAGAGGCCAAGGAGAAGAAGGAGCGAACCGAGAAGCAGAAGGAGGCTACCCGCAAACTGTTGGATCTGCGCAAAGCGAAAGACGAACAGGCTGTTATTGTGAAGGCACCCGTGAAGAGAAAGACTCCTCGACCAAAAGTAGTACCAGCACAAGAGGAAGAAGAAGAGGAGATGCCTGAACCGCAAAAGACAAAATCATTTCAAGCAAAGAAACCATCATTGGAAGTGGAAGATGAGGTGGAGCAGAAAGTGGATAAGCTAAATAAGCTAAACAATGTATTATCGTCTAACCCTTATTATGCTCAGGTGATGGCATCACGGGGGGTTCGGTTTTAGGAAACGGTGGGAGGGGATCCAGTTGGCGATCCACCTGCTGAGAATACCAATCAAGCAATCGATAAGGTGACAAGGTATGTCGCCCTCTCGGAAGCACGACTATCTTTTGGGAGGGCGCATCAGGTTCGGCGACAGCTGGTTTGAAGAAAAAAGACTTCACCCAGGACAACATTTCTACCGTATGCGACGAATAAAAAGAGGGCGCTTTTTGTAATATTTTTATCCGTCTTTCTGCCTTTTCACTTTTCCAAAACCTGGGTTCCATAGGATTATTTTTAAAAAAAAGGGTATAAATATTTTTAGGATTCCTTTTTTAAAAATTACTTTTGATTTCTTAAAAGACTTAGAATATTGTATAATTTATGCCCTGTAATACAAAAAAATAAAATAATAAAAAAAGAGTCGTCATTTGTATTAAGAAAAAGGGCGTGAAATATTCTCCCGTAAAATCCATACTTTCTGCCCGACCATTTATTTTGAGATTTCTAATGTAATTAATGGGTATATCTAAAAAAAGATAGGGCGCTCTTTTTTTAGTCCCAAAATGGGTGTTTCTGCCCGATGCGCCCTTCTTTTTTTAGTCGTTGTTTGTATTATCGTCTTTCTGTTGTTTCGTCGGTTTTTCTAATACAGATTCCCTTTTTAGTCGTCCTCGTCCTCCTGCGCCTCCTTCTGCTGGTAGAGGATGCCGTCGATCACCTGGCTCACCATATACTCAATCGGCATCTCCTCAAATAGCACCGCTCCTAGGAGGTCACGCATGAAGAGGAAGTTGTTGCCGCAGTACCATTCCGAATGGACATCGTTATGGAGCATGTTGTATTGTTTAGCGATGCGCATCAGCTCCATGAGTTCAAAGTTATCCAGCAGCAGACTCTTCACAGTATCATAGTCCTCCTCATCCAGGCCTTGCGCAGTCTGTTCGCATTGCTCTTTCAAGTCGTTCTCGATGAAGCGGTAGATTTCAGCCTCCTTGGATTTCATGACTTCATCGTCGTCCAGCTTCCAGTCCAGCGCACCCTCGTCGATGAAGTCCTGGACGGTATAGACGATCATGTTCTCGAGTGCCTTGCGGTAGAACTTGGTATCCTGGAAGTCGCTCATTGTTGTTGTGTCGTCTGTTGGCTCGACGTCGGACTCCATGTCAAATTTATTTCGCTTCAAATTTATTTTGGGTTCAAATTTGAAAATCGGTCAGGGACGGATTCCTCCCTGATGGGGGGGATTGCGATAAGGAGGAAATCGTCCTTATGGGAAATTACCGAAATAAATTGACGCAAAATAAATTTGACGGGATATATTCCCTGGGGGCAAGGGTGACAATCATGGACCGAAGCGACACAATTGAAAACCTCCTTATGAGCCTCCCTATCATCCCTGATGATGCGGAGGAGGACATCCATGCCCTGGCCGAGAAGTATCACGCTCGTTATGAGCTGCGCCGCTCGTCCCTGATGCGCCGTGTGAAGCGGCACGTGTCCCATGACCTTAAGGAGAAATATGGTATCGAGCAACTCACGGACTGGGTTGTCCTTATGTGCGTATCGTATAACCTTCAAAATATAATGTGCCGATTGAAATAAAATTGACGAGAAATAAATTTGAAGTGAAACCCGACCACAAACTCAGCGACCCCGAAACCATGGCAGCCGTCTATCAACTCGACAACTCCACCGTCACCTCCGCCGAGGCAACTCTTGTCAAGACCTTCGCCGTGTGGCTGGTGGCAGCCCGTGACAATCCCGAGAAGAATGTCATCAAAGGCACGACCAATCTCATGGTAAAGTTTTCAGACGAGGACGGCAACGACATTGGCGGCAATGGGCAACTCAAGAATCATCCCCGCATGGACGACATTGACCAGTGTATCAACAAGGGCATGAAACTCCTGATGAACCACGACACGGTGGAGTTAGAAACCAAGACCCTCAAGAACGGAATCAATGTCGTGCGACTCTCCTACGACGATCGCTGCCGAGGCCTGACAGGAGACATCAACTTCATGCTGACAAAAGAATGGATGGATGTGGGAGGCACGAAAAAGGAGGCCAAACACTATCCCCACAAATACACGCTCCTCCTCAACATCCATGAGCGCAAGACACAAAAGTGCCGCCACCCTGACTGCCAGGAAGTCAGCAACCGATTCCAGCCATGCTCAGGATGTATGAGTGTGGTGTATTGCTCCGAGAAGTGCCACCGAGCGGACTGGAAGGCGCACAAGGAGGGCTGTAAGGGAAAGCACACTAAGAATCTCTAAATAAAAAACTCAAAATAAAATTGACGGGCGGCGGCCTCTTTTTATTAGCTGCCACCATGCTCACTCTCCCCCGATCCACCATCCACCGCTCCCCTGTCACGGACAGCCGTCCCAAGCGCCGCATCGGCGACCCCATCTTCAAGACGATTGTCGAGATGGCGTACGAGATGGGCAAGGCAGAAGAGATTGACGAATATGTCCGCCGTGTCATCAACCACAAGAGAATGAACGGATACGATACCCTAGAGGACGCTATCGCCTGTCGTGGGGAGCGTCTGAAACACTGCTGGACGGTCAGTGTCTATCGGCCTGGAAACACATTCCCCGTGTCGCACCCGCTGATCGGCCTGAAAAACAGTCACCGTCTCGGTGAGCTACACAAAATCAAAATCTATCTCTTATGGCGGGAGATCAGCGTACAGAAAGACATTGCCGAGTGGCGTGGCGGGAAGCCCAAGGAGCGCCGTGCCATGATTGAGGCACTGGCCGACACGGGCAAAGCATTCGCCTACCATGTCCTGACGGAGTTCTACCATGCCCCCAAGGCGGTGCGGGACGACTTCCACGGAGCGCATAACATCGTCGATCGTGCCTGGCGCAAGACCTGGGACGACTAAAAAAATTGAAACCGAAAACCAAAAAACTTTAGGAGGGGCGCACCCCGGCACCCCGGCGAACGCCCGAGGCGTGTTCCGGCCTAAAGTTTTTTGTCTGCTATAGGTATAGAGATGCCCAGCAAAGACCTGCCCTGCGAGTTCTGCCAAGTTGCCTTCCGCAAAGATGCCCTGCCGACCCACATGAGATCCAAGCACACGAAAGAAATCGGCCTGATGCTGCTACGCCAGTACAAGGACGAAAACTATAGCACCCTGCGGTCCTTTGCGATGGGACACCACCCCAAGGCGCTAAACATCTGGTCGGAGCTGTACCCTGATTCATGCTACTTCTTCGGTGTCAAGCCGCAGATGTTTTTTGATGAGGATTCATGGGGGGCATACATCCGAGCCGAGGAGAACATGAAGAAGCACCAAGAGTTTATTGAGGAGTGCCTGGATACCATCAGCCTCCGCCAATTCCTGGTCATCGAGAAAGAAATGTGTATCCGTGCGCCTGAGGTGACAGCAATTAAAGCGGAGAATCGCCGCCTGGAGAAAGAGATGGCGGAGGCGGAAGCGGCCAAGCGACAGGCGGAGTACCAAGCGGAATATTGGAAGCATGTGACGGAGGAGTACAAGGATACCCTGGATGCCAAGGAAACCTTTAACGAGGTGCGCCAAGACCGTGATCGGATGAAGAGCAACATCAAGGACATGGAGGCGACGGTACGAACCTGGCGGGAGCGGATAGATAATATGGAGAGCGAGATGTGCGAACGGATTGATGATGTGCGCCGCAATTATCACAAGGAGCTGCGGGAGATGGAGGCGCACATGGAGCGGACACGGACCGAGTCCAAGGAGATAAAGGAGAAGATGGAGAAGGTACAGAATCGTATCAAGTCGGAGGCGGGTAAGATGATGGATAAGGAGCTAGAGAAGCGGCGCAAGGAGAAGGCCAAGCGCCTGGCAGAGAAGATGGCGAAAAAAGACGACTCCTCGGACTCCGATTAATAATTGGTAATCAGCGCCTCGGTCACTGTTTTGTGGTGGCCACCCATCGAGTATTGGGTCTGAATCGTGCTGATGTGGAATCCTTTAAAGACTCGGCGGACATTCGCTGAATCGTTCATACTTACCATGAACTTGCCTTTGATGCTGTGGAGCAATCGTGCCATCGCATCTAAGTCAAACTGGTGATGTTTATAATGCCCTGAGGTGGATTCTTCATAGGGTGGGTCAAAATAAAAGAATGTGTTGGAACTGTCAAACCGTCGCACCACAGCCTTGTAATCCTGGTTCAGGATAATGACCCCCTTTAATCGCCCCTCAAACTTTGTGAAGTCTAGTTCGGGATCGGAACGGGCCGACGCATAGTTCTTACCCATCCCTGAAAAGGAGATTCGGTTCATGACGAGATTCTTAATACATTTGCCTTTGAGGGTAGAGGGCGAGGAGCCGTGGATTCGGTCAAAATCCGCCTTCGTGAAATGCTTTCTCAGCGTCCCGTCAATCTCTTCACCGTACTGCTGGAGTCCCTTATGAACCTGATAGACATAGGAGTCCAGGTCGTTTATCACCTCTTTCACGCTGGGGTCTTTATGGTAAAACAAAGCACCCGACCCGACGAATGGCTCGACATAGGTCATTTCTTCGTACCCTTTGGGGAACTTCGCAACAAGACGCTCCTTCAGGAGGTTCTTACCGCCCATCCGAGTAATCGGCGATCTCATATACTAATACATTGAAATTAAAGAGAAGAAAAATCCGTATTAATTTCTATCGCCATAACAAATGACAGATCTATCGCATCTGTTTAAAGCAGCCGATCACGACACCATCGATAAGAAGGCACCGGTTCTCAAGAACACCAAGGCGGTTCAAATGATGATTGTTGGAGCCAAGAGGTCAGGGAAGAGTACCCTCATTTTATCATTGCTCTCTTCTACGAAGTTGTATAAGAACTATTTTCACAACATCTACATGATTAGCCCGAGCAGCTCGGATGGGAAGATGACACCGCTCATTAGGGAACTGGAGGGACAGGGCAAATACTATAAGGAGCTGACGGAGGCGAACATCGAGAAGATTCTAAATGAGATCAAGGCGGAGCAGGATGCGCTGAAGATGAAGGAGAAGAAGCTCAAGAAGAAACTGCCTCCGATTTACAATCTGCTGATCCTGGACGATGTGATGGCCGACCTGCCACGCTCCTTTAAAAAGAATAAGATTACCAGCCTCTTTATGAATGCCCGTCACTTCAGCCTCAGTACCATGATTGTGTCCCAGGTCTATCGTGGTATCCCTGCGCAGGTGAGAAAGCAGACGGATGTGATTTACACCTTCCCGTTGGTGAAGAAGGAGAAGGAGTCCATGATGGAAGACTGGGACATCCCTGAGGCGGTCTTTGATGCGGCCTTTGATGATGAGAGCGACCACCCCTTCCTAACGGCGAATGTGGTGTCAAAGCAGCACCCCTGTTTTTTCAGGAAGATGACACCGATTGAGGTAAGCGAGTCAGATGAAGAATAATTATCTACGGATAGAATATAGAATGCTGTACCAGTTCCAAGTATATTGGGATGACATCTCAGCCTTTTCGGCATCCACATCTCTTACAGAAATCACCGTGCGCCGCCCCATCAATCTCTATGGTGGTCCTTATAAGTGCCGTGTGGTGGGATTCACATGGGCAGACAACATGGCCGATGGTGTATCCGCCGTCAATCAGGATGTGATTCAAATCAAATCTACGAAGTTTGTGTTTCCTGCCTTCGCTCAGCAGTCCCTGTTGTTCCTGAATCGCTACGACCATATCAATCCTGGCATCAAGGGTCACTATGATTTTGGCATCGATGCGATTGCGGGTGAGATCGATATCACATTCAGCGTCAAACAATTTTTGGTTGGCCGCACGGCCAATACTGCGGCGACATGGAATGACACGGGATTCATCGCCATGATCCTGTCGCTCGATATTGAGCCATGCGGTGACAAGCGTGATTCGTTTAAAGCCTAATTACCCTAAGGGTGAGGATTCTCCGAATCCCTTACCATAGAATCATTGCCGCATAATAACCTGCCGACCCTATCTTCTGTTTATCCTTATGATGCCGTTGATGATACGCCTTCCTGCGCTGCTCCGCAATGACTTTTCCGTCCTCCTTCATGAAGGTCGGATAATCCTTATAACCAGCAGCGCCGATGGAGGCCACCTTCTGATCGGCACGATACACATCAATCTTCTTAGCCGGATTCGTGCTGGGACGAATAATGACTCCTAGTTTTCTTGCCTGTTCGTGTGAATAAGGGAGAATCTGATACATCTATTGGTCGGCGAGATTTCAATCATCTATGTTTTCATACATGATTGAAATAACAAATAAGGGGTCAGGGTGGGGTTCATCAGCGTTTTACTTCCATTATTCCGTCCGCTTGGAAGGCGAGGAGTGTATCATATAAGCACATCACATTCGCAATGTAGGTTGTGTTGGCACCCAGACCCGTGATCTGGATATTCAAGTTTGACACAGGGCTGCCACCGAAGATAGTGGATTCGTCGTCAAACGAGGTACAATCAAAACCGAGTGCGAAGTAGTACAACAGGTATCCTGCGAAGTTGCTGACCGATGGCTGGACGACCGAGGACTGAATGTTGTTGTGGAGCGCCTGTTTCAGCTGCGTGAATTGCTGGACGGGGTTGTCAAACAGCGACGAGTTTTTGATGTTGCCGTCCAGGTAGAGCTGCGCATTACATCCCGAACCCCAGCCAATGGCGGCCGAGTCGGCGAAGTCACGGGCATAATCAATGTGTGTGCCGGATGCGTATGACGCCGCATTAACAAGTGAAATGAACGTCGAGCGAAGTGAGGATGCGTTTAAGCCCAGCGTGTAAGACGACAGCACGGACTGCGGCACCTGGACGTTGAGCCACGACTGGAGTGGCATGATGAAGGGGTGGCCGCCCTGGACGGCCGAGCGCTCCGCCTCAATGAGCGAGTGAGGAACCTCCAACACCTCATAGCAGAGGTAGGCCTGGCTGACCGTGTATTCGGTACAGCCCGTTGTGGCACCCGTTGTAATGGCACGAGCGAAAGAAGCCATGTCTAATTGTAAGGTCATTGGGTTGCGGCAAAGATACAACGGAAAATCAATGGACGAGTTGTTGAAGCATGATAGGGGAATCGGTAGGCAGAGGTCAATGTACGAGTTCGCCGTGGCGGCAACACGATCCCATGGACGGGCAACACCGAGCGTGGCCTGAGCCTCGTTCGTGAGCCAGTTGGCGTTGGAGTTGTGAGCCAACAGCATATCCATGGTGCTATTTACATAGTTCATCTGATCCACCACTGCCGACCCTGTACCGTACAAGGTCAGACGCTGAATCCAGGCATAACCGTTCGACAGCGCTGGTAGAACGGAACCCGCCGTATTCGTGCCATCAGACAGTACACCGACACCTTCCGCACCTGGACCCTTAAAGGTCATAGAGGTGAGAGCCGTGGCATAGGTGGGGTAGGCGGCGTTGGTGGCAGTCACACGGCAGCGGAGGTACATCGTTTCACGACCGATGGCGCCATTGGTCGGAGGGATTTGCCAAAGAAGAACACCGCCGGACGACTGGGACGATGAGGACGAAGTCGAGAGCTGGAAGTGACGGTTGTTGGCACGGATGCTCTGCGCCGAGTTGTTCGACTTCAGCGACTGGGGAATCTCCTGGGTCTGATAATTGTGCGCTTCGCTGACAACGCCGGTGAAGTGAGCTGCGGACGACATTCTATATCCGTAGGGGAGAAATTAATTCTTATCGTTTCACATAATTGGCGTAGTCCTCTGCGTTGAGTTCGGCGACGGTGCGGCGATGGCCTCGCCCCGTATCGTGGTCTTCCACTTGGCCTCCTGCCGAAAAGTAGAGCATGGGTTTCTGCGCCGATCCCTTCCACAGGTCGGGAGCAAACTTCTTATCCAGCGACGAGTTCGCAATCAGGTCTGCCGTACCGATGGCATAATGGCCGATATCGCTAAAGTCTTTATGACGGGCGTTCTTTACTGGACGGGACGATGGTGTCAGCATTTCTATCAGGTGTTTCGTTTTTCTTCTTGGCCTTTGCTTCCTCAATCTCTTTCTCTAGCCGTTGCTTCGTCGCAATCAATTCGTCTAATACCTTATCCCGCTCCTGTACCAAGGATTGTGGGAGAGCCACCGTCGCTGCGGCGATTTTATCCCGTCCTTCATTCGTGGGCTTCAATTGGACTTCATCGACGGTGACTTGTAATCCATAGGGTAGGCCGTTTAAATCAAGGAAGTAGGCTTCGTCCAAATTATCCGACCAATAGAAATTGAGGGCGGCGATTTCAAAGTTGGAGAGCATTTGTTTGATTTCAGAGCGATAGTAAATCCAGCTGTTAGGCAGGGTCGGCACAGGGACACGGGCAAGAATGTCGGCCTGGGAATAAGGAGAAACGACGGCCTCAAAGGCTGATCCGAATTTGAGCGTATCGGATCGGAGGAAGATGCTATTGACGGGATTCACCAATACCTTTTGGGTGGAGGTCAAAGTAATCAGATTGCTGAATATCTGATCGGCGGGTGCGAATCCAAACATCAGACCCATGACATAGTTGGAGCTAAACTTTAAAGTGATGCTCGTGCTGACGGCGGATAGGACAAAGGTACAATAATTGGTGGAGGCGTTGTAGGTCAGGGAGATGGCCGTCAAAGACCAGGACGGCCGCTGGATTAGAATGGCTGTGTTGATGGCGGCGATGAAGGCGGCGATGGCCTGTGTGATGTTGTAGTTCCCGACCGCAATCGTAAAGGTACTGCTGAAAGTTCCGGCACCATCCGTAAAGGTAAATCCAAGTGAATTGTATCGAGCCGACAACTGATTGAATGAATAAGGAACTTCCAAGAAAGGAATGCTAATCAAGAACCGGTTGGCACGATTGGATAAGGTGATGGCCGGATTGATATTAAAGGTACAATTATTAGATGTACCACCCGAGGTCGCCTGGCGACTGTTGAGATAAAGATTGTAAGTTTTTACAATTTCCATTTATATAGTAGAAGAAAAGAAAGATGGCATCTACGAATGGACTCATCAATAACAACCTTGCGGTCAATACGCTGGATGGCCTGACGACCGTAAATACCTCAGGCGGCAGCGTTGATCCGACCCTCTATGTGAAATACTCGGCCAACACCAGTGACACAGACCTATCAGGCTATAACATTACAACCTCCCGTGTGCCAACGAGCAATTTTGATTTAACGAACAAAGCGTATGTGGATACACAGGACAATTCGGTGGCGAACTTCGCAGCGGCCAATTATGTGGGGTATGGAGGAACCTCGACGGCGGCCTTTAAAGATGTGGATTTGACATCGGGTGGCAACTGGTCGCTCAAGGGCTACACGCTGACGGCGACGAATAAGGTGGTGGCTCCCACAGCGCAATTTACTGCCATCACCAGTGCGACCCCTGCCCTAGCCCTCGGCGTGGATGGATCAGGCAATCTCAACTCCTTCGCTGTGCCGACAGTGACTAATCTGCTTCCACTCAACAATACATGGACAGGAACCAATACCTTCAACAATACAGTTACAGTTGCGACAAATCAAACGACGAGTATCTCTAATACGATGATTGTGAATACCAACCTAACCAGTGCGACAGCCGCCACCTTTACAACATCAGGCAATCCATCAACTGTTCCATCGTGTTCGTTGGCGGGATCCTATACGCTTACCGCAGGTGCTTCATCGGGTGCGATGGGTATGAATCTTGGCTCTTTCACCTATGCCATCAATGGAATGTATTACCCTACCTTTGTAGGTCTTCGTGGTTCGGTGACAAACATCATCTACTATGTCTATCAGTATAACACAGCAGGAACAGCCTATGTGCCGATTGGTGGAGGCACTGCCCTAACAACATCAGGGCAAACCATTAGCACTGAGTTTCAAGCCAATTCGTATTCTTCCTATCAGGGAAAAATCGTCTTTTATTTTCAAGGCACGGGTGTAGCCCAGAGTGTCACTTTTACCAGCTTCTCAATGACGGTAGGGCGAACACAACTCAACGGCTTACTTCAACTCTCCTATAATCCATCTACACCAACATATACGCTCGGTATTGATGCGAATTCGCAGGTAATCATGTATGCGAATCCAGTTTCATCTGTTTTTACTGGATCAGTATCATCAACTTATATCCCTTATGCGTCATCAGCGAATGTGTTGGCGAATAGCATTATGTATCAGTCGGGCAGTCAAATCAATATAGGAGGCACATTATACACAACAGGAACGATAACAACAGATGGAGATGTGAATTGCGTATTTATTAATCCATCGGGAGGATATGGACGATTAGATGATAGAAGTCTTAGACCAAAGGATATATCACCAGGATCAGAGCAGTTCTTTTTTGCTTCGTGGAACAATGATGGTGGGGCGCCATACGCCGATGCCATTGGTATGAACGGCTGGACGGATAGTTCTGGCGGTTTAACGAATGTTCTCATGGTTCGCAAGGACACCTATGGTATTCGGCAGTATCAAGGGACATTTGGATCAACCACCGCATTCGTTAATTCACCCGCTGCTTCGGCTCAATATATGGATGTGTGTATGAAGGGTGTGGGCGATAATACAAAGACCATCTTTCAGCCAATTGGCGGAACATGGAATGTTCCACTTACTGTTGGCTCAGGAACAGACAGTGGCGTAGCTCAATTGATAGCAACTGATGGTAATATTCATATTGACCCTGCGACTGGAAAAGACCTATACCTTGGCTATTATCGTACATTTGTAAGTATGTATATGTATGCTAGTACTTCCATTAATCATAGGACACGCTATCAATACCAATACGCAGGTGTGAATGCGGACGCTCACGCATATTTTCAAAACGCCAATTCAGGTTCGTCGGCATACTTCAATCTCATCTTAAATTGTAATGATGGTAATGTCAATCACTTTCTCAACTCAAATACCCGTAGTGCGGACGGCGGTACGAATACCTACACGATACGCAATGACAGCAACGGAGGTATTCGCTTTATGGGCGTTAATGGTGGTTTCTCTTCCTATGGTGCGAATAGTCCAGCAGCCCCCTATGTGAATGCGATAGTTAATTATATTGGTTCTGTGCTTACTGGTGGAGGTGGCTGGAATAATTCAGGCTATACATTATTTTGTGCTACAACAACTCCAAACAACGCCACCCCCGCACTTGGATTAGGAGTAAATGGTGCTAGTTATACATCTATATCCAGTATCAGGCCTGGCATTAACTGGATGGATTTATACATTTCGGCAGCGACTACCTATGTTTATGTCAATGGCTTTCTCTCTGCCTACACGGTTGCGGGTGGCTGGGTTAATGTTAGTGATGCCCGTGAAAAGGAAGATATCAACGATTTGAAAACAAGCCGATCTTTACAACGCATCATGGCGTGTAAGCCAAAGTATTACAAACGCAAGTGCTATGAAAAGGAGAAAGATGGAAAAGATAGTACGCCAGTCCCACAATCAATAAAGGACACGGTATGTATTGGATTACTCGCCCAAGATGTTCTACAACATAATCCACACTGCGTGAGTAAATGGAAGAATGATAAGATTGAAGAAACAGACAACGATGATGGAAGTCGCTATGGAATTAACTATAATGATTTCACCGTTCATCTGATTGGTGCCGTTCAAGAGCAACAAAAGCAGATTGATGATCTCAAGAAGCAAGTCGCCGACCTTACGGCCTTGGTGAATCAACTCCTCAAAAAATAATGGACGCCCTTATTATAATGTCCGTATCTGTACCACCGCCACTTCCACCAGTATTGAAGAATCAACTGGTGGATGTAGTTGCGGAGGAGGTAGCCGCAGTCGTGAATGGCGACCCGGTCGAGGTGAAGGCGGCACCGACGCTCATTTTGATTTCAAAGGACATCACAGATGAAGATGTTGCTATATTCAAGGAGTTTGGAAAGGTTGCTAGATGGAAGGAAACTCAGGTCAATCTCCCTCTTACCCAACTCCAATCTTGTGACTACCTCATCGTGGATGTCCGCCTCAAGTCCGCTCGTCTTACCCTGGCAAAGGAAGACATCACCAAATACAATGTCGTTCATTACACCACCTGGCTTCAGAAGGCCGAGGACATTGTATCCCAAGTCCCTGGTAATGTCCTTACCAGCATCCCCGATCGTGCCGTCAATAAGGACGACTTTAATGCGCAACTTCTCAATCCAAAATTGGTTTCTCCCTCCCTGGTAAAGAGTTTTTTAAGACTATTAACTGGATGCTTCTCAAAATAAAGAAATGGGTATCCAGCTATTTATACGGTCTAATGAAGACATACATCATCACTTCGTCCCTGGCGACCTTCAATATCTCTCCACTCATCATCAGCGGAATCCTCGCCGTTGTTTAATAAATAATTTCTTCAGTACGGGTATATGGGAAACGCAGTCAAGTCATTTGCTAGGTTCGTCGCCAAGGCAGCTATCTCCGCAGCAGGGGCTGCGATTCCGGTCGTGGGAGGTCCGTTGGCCTCGTACATCAATTCCAAGTTTGCGAAGGGTTCGTATGACATCGGCACACCTGGTGTGAATATCCCAGACGACCGCAAAGTAAAGGAAGTCAAGACACCCGCTCAACTCACGGCGCTCGTTAAGCAGTTCCCTGAGGAGGCGCAGAAGGCTGGACTTACGGTCGATATGATTAAGGAGGAGGTCAAGGCCGCCAAGGATCAGGCGAAGGCGGTGGGCGGCATGGTGAGCGTCATGAAGGGTCGCCCGATGGGGATCAGCGGCCTCGCTCAGGCGGATAAGGTAATGCCAAAGGAAGTCAAGGACTCCGTCCAACCTGTGGTGTCCCGTGAAGTCGGCGGTGAAGCACCCGCTCCGAAGGTGAAGAAGCCACGCTCCGCAGCACAGAAAGCAGCCATCGCAAAACTCGTCGCATATAATAAGAAGAAGCGGGAGGGTAAGTAAATCTACAAATAATATCCTATATTATCAATAGATGGATTCCAATGTCACACGCAAAGGGCTGTTGGCTCTAAAAGATTCCAAGCCCGTCCCGATTACGGCACATTCACATGAAATCATTGTCCCATGTGTTTATACGGAAACAGTGAAGAAGATGATGAAGGCCAAGGGGATTGAACTCCCACTGACTCCTGAGAAATTGGCGGCGCTCCGCAAGATTGCGAAAGCCACGCCAGGCAAATATGAACCTGATAAAGATGACAAGCCAGGTGGCAGCAGCCACGCCCGAGGCACGGCCAATGTCACCGTCAATATTACAAATAAGATTTCGGCACCAAAGGCACGACCACGCCGTGGCCGCAAGGGCAAGGGTCGGTCCAACATTATCACGGCACGGGCATCAGGCCTCGCCCAGGCTCCCCTGGCTCCGAAGGGTATGATGATGAATGCGCCAAACTTTAGCACGATTCGTCCATTCGTCGCCAACACACCGATGGGCTATGAACCCAAGCCCATGCTCACCCTGGAACAGGCCAAGCAGGAGATTAAAAAGGAGGATGCGTTGGAGAGGCGATTGGAGGGGTTGGATCGGATCAGCGAAACCGTGAAGCGGATTGAAACCCAGCATCGCCAACTCCTGGAGGGTTACATGGTGGAGCCTGATTCGTTTGTCGATGAACGCCGTGATTCACGGATCCATGAATATATGAAGCCATCGTCAAGCACCAGCTCACTCGTATCGGAATCAGAAGAGAAGAAACCCGAAGCAGGAAGCAGCGTCGTGATTGAGGACATCAGCGAGGAAACCGAACCAGTAAAACAACCTGCCCGTCCCGCTGAACTACCTCCCGTCAATGGAGTAGAGGGCATGTCAGGTGATGAAATCCATCGCATCCTCGGTGCGAATGGAGAAGGCGCTAAACCCTATCTCACCAAACTAACCATTGCGCAATTAGATAAGATGCTCGATAGATTTAATTGGACTGAGCGAACCTTTTTGGGGCGTGATCCGTCCTCTAACAAGCACACCAAAGATGAGAAGGTTCGTGCGCTGATTCGCATCACCAGTAAGCCACGCAAACCAATAAAGAAGAGTGGTCCTCGGCTGGGTGCGCCCGATAAAGCAGCCGAGGCTGCGACTTAATCTTTCTTAACATACAATTTCTGTTGTGCCACGGACTGACCCATGTCGGCCGCTTTCTCTTCCAGCTCCTCAATCTTCGGTCCGAGCGTGTCCGTGATGTAGGAGTGGCGAAGCATATTCACGCTCACATTCTTTTTAAAGACGGAGTTCAGCATCTTAGAAATATTGGATGAGGTCAGCTTCTTGCCTTCGTAGTCCGAAAAGAGATATTCGCCTGGATTCTTTTTCATCCATCTGTTTAGGAGGAGTTCCAGCGCCTTGGGAACCTTTACGGATTGGTGACCGTAAAACTTGGCGGTCTTATAATCGTTGAAGTGGAATGTTCCCTTCAAGTAGTAATTGTCCTTATCGGTATAGTCTTTGACTTTCATCTCGCAGAAATCTTTTGCTCGGCGTGGCGGAATTAGAACATAGCACGACAGCAGGACATACTTTTGAAGCTCTAATAGATTTTCACGATCGGCCGATTCTGACTTTAGAATCCACGCCACCTTCTCCTTCAACTTCTCCAGCGTCTTCAAAACATCGTCCCATGAAATCCAGTTCTCACGCTGGGTGTCCGACATCTTATTCTCCTTCTCCTGCGTGTTGTACTTTTGAGCGTCATCCATCATCTGTTTGCGAAACAACTCGACCACGGCTGGTTTCTCATCTTTAGAGATACAGACCAGTGCCGATAGAATCGTCTTGCGGACATTGAACTTAATGCTCTCCAGGTGCTTCAGGACTTTGACATGATCGGCGAAGAATAGCTTGGCGTTAAAGGGTGTCCCCTTGCCGAATACATCCTCGTACAAGTTCTTCAGCACATTGCGATAGGTCTTCACGCTGCCCTCGGAGAGATGTGGGCGGCACTGTTTAATCAACTCCTCCAGTTCTTTCATTTCTAATAATATAGAAATAAAATAACGGGAAATTACCGTATGTAGTTTTAATCTGAATCACCAGCCACTACACAGTGTGCGCATTTGACATAACAAATCGGTGGGACGGGTTTCTCTACCAGCTGTTGCTCGAGTATCTTAATCTTCGCCAATAGCTCCTCAATGGTTTTGCCCTGCTGCTCGTTCATGCGAATCAATAGATTCTGCTCCTGATCGAATGTGAAGACGGTTGGTGGCTCCTCTTCTTGCTGCTCTGAGGCACCCGTAGCACCATTCGCACCAAGAGTTTCAATAGGGGCATTGACACCTGTCGGACCGTCGGGAGTAATGATGGTAGCCGGGAGAGAAGACATGAGACGACTGAACGGGATTCCAAAAGGCATTATATTCTATCCGTAGAAAATAAAATGGACTTTTCTACAAACGAAATATCCGAAAATAGCAAAGAATCAGACTTTTCTGTAATCAGACAGGCCTAAAGCAACAAATAAAATATTTTAATTCTAATATTTAGGCTGTCCGGATATGTATTTTAACTGTTTTTTTAATTATCTACAGTAATTATATACTGGAAAGTATGGATATAGCTCTCAAGCAACGCAGGGAGAAGCAGCGCAAGTATTATCACAAGTACAAGTTTTTTATTCAGCAGCGCAAGTACTTTTTACGGGAACACGAGAAGGCGCTCAAGAGAGTAGAAGACCGTCCGAGGAGCGGCGACCCCTTCACTTTATCTTTTGACTAATAGAATGCTACCACGCAGCAAACCAAAGTACGCCACAGGTGCGGAGGTCAGTGAAGCCTCCGAGGCCATCCATAAAGTGTTGGACTGGTGGCAGGGGTCGGCTGTCCCGCCACAGGTCGCCAACTTTCTAAAAGCACACGGAGAGGACAAGATCACATCGCTGATGGTGGGTCGCACTCCGATTAGTAAAACGCTGGACTTGGCTCTCGATGTCATGTCGGGAGGCAAGTTCGGTCAGGTCAAAAAGAAGCTGGGCTATGATAAATTCTTTCACCTATTCGTCGTGGTGAATGGAAAGCATCGCATTGAGAAGAATGAACTCTTTAACATCATCAACTACAGCAAGGCATCCGATGAAGAAGATATGCCCGTCAGCCTGGAAGGCAAAGACCTCACCATCAGCCAGTTCATGGAGAAGGCCTCTAAGGGCGATGAAACGAACTTCTATCGCAACTACAACGCCTTCGGAGCCAACTGCCAGGCCATG
>Ga0209086_10001780_pt1 | contig 17318 bp, 17 predicted proteins | sample M_130207_XF_Meta_FD_187312 | JGI IMG/M metagenome (GOLD analysis project Ga0209086, IMG submission 187312) | Freshwater microbial communities from Lake Montjoie, Canada to study carbon cycling - M_130207_XF_MetaG (SPAdes) (version 2) | ecosystem: Environmental > Aquatic > Freshwater > Lake... | reverse complement strand
CATGCTTGCGAAAAGAGACGGGTGTTTCCGCGAGGACATCCCTTCCCACACAAAGACATACGAGACTCACCGTCACGCCCATCACGATTTTGTCGAACATGTGTCTGATCATCGTCACTCCTCAAAAAATGTCGAAAGCAAATTCCTGAAGAAAGATACTCTAGCAGGCTCTGGATAAACTGCTTGTAAAGCCTCAAGACGCCGCTTTACAAGATCGCCGATATGAGTGGCGAGACCGATTTGTTCCACTCCGCCAAGACGGCCGTTCTACCAAAGCAGCCACTGGCTGCCATTGAATATCGCGAATGGCTTGTAACAGGCATCTCCATCCCACCGGTCTTTTGTTGGACGGATGATTGGGTTCGCCCGATGACGTTCCCAACGGTTCATTCCATCTCGCGAACGGGCGATCCCTATTTTGGGCACGATGTTCGTCGTGAAAGCCGATGTAGAACATAGAGTGCCAGTCTCGTCTGCGCACCACTTGGCACGCAGTGACCTTGTGTTGCTCCCATTCCTTCTTCACGTCGGCCTAAAATATGGGGTTACCCGCAAACTTCGTCCATTCCCTGCCGTTTGAGCTGGTCGCATATCCGATGGCGTTCGGTTCGTATTGCTCGCCTCCCGAATACCACATCCGATAGGCATCGCCTTCTCGAAGCACTGCGATGTCGAAGCAGGTGCCGAGCACCGGGTTGGAGCCCAATTTGATCCATCCAGCAGCGGTGTCTGTGTTTGCTGGCGCAGGCTCCGCAGCGTGAGCGGCATCGACAAAAAAAGCAGACATATAAAAATGCTATTACTTTAAGTGTATTGTTCATTTGGGTTGTTTTTGGATTTGAGGTTTCAGTGTGAGCGTCGCGATGTTGCTTTATTTCGCACGCTGGCGATCAGCGGGCGGCGACGATTGATTCTCCATCGCCCAAACACTCGAGTTCACCGCTGCGGTGCATCGGCTTGTTCGGCCGAAGGAGACAGGGCGCCTCTGTGAACACCACCTTTTTTGGCAATTACAACAAATAACGTATCGGCGATGAGTTTCATTCCCTTGTCGTTCGGGTGGCCGACCGGCCCGTTGGCTGAAATGTCCTTCGCATAGTCGGTGACGTCTACAAATGTGCGATGCGAGGGATCCGCGGCACAGACTCTCCGTTTGATCTCATCCAATTCTGGATTAGCCCACAGGATATTTCCGGTCACAAAGATGTGCGGATTGCTGGCAGTCTTCAGATCGTCCAAAAGCGTCTTGAATGCGTTGTCAAATGCTTTGGGATCAAAGTCTTTTGGGGGAACATTCTCACCACACTGCACGACGACAATGTCTGCCTTCCATCCGAGCTGTTTCTTGATCTTTGAAACTTCGTACGTTGCGTACCCCCGCTCTACGATGTTGGCGATGTTCAGGATGTTCTCGACTCCCTCGTTGCCTGTTACGGGTGTCGGTTCGAGAAGCAGTTTGCCTTTCGTGCGAGCGTCGATTGCCGCTGTGAGGAGGTGGACGTAGTCCTTGTCTTGGGCGCTTGCGGCCATGCCCCAGTTGCCGAACCACTCGATTTCAGGCTTCGGCCCGTGAAGCGTGAGACTATTTCCGAGAAACAGAATTCGATCTGCCTGAAGATCCCCAAACTTCTGTCCCGTGGTCTCTTGGCCAAGCACTACGGATTGGCCAAGGTGAAACAGCACAGTCAGACCAAGACAAAACACACATAGGAACCTCGCGTGAGGTGAGAACATTTTCGACATGACATTCCTCGACAAGAGAGTGACGCGCGGCTCGCGAAGCGGCCAGTATTGCTTTAGGATCGGCAGCGCGACTGTGATGATCATTCTTCTGCCGTAGACATAGGCGTAGGCGTATAGCTTCAGGGAATCACTTCAGTGCTTGCCGGACCGCGACGCAATGATACCGAGGATCACGTGCGCTGCATTCCCGACCTTGTGCGAGCGAAGAAGACGTAGCGGAACTGCGACAGGAACTTGAGCAATTCCGACGCTTGCCAAAGTGTCGTAGGCCGAATGATCCTCTATCCTCCTCCGCAGCGTCGGCTGACGAACAACAAGCGTTTTAATCGCAGTGTTTCCCGCAATTATTTCACGGACTGTTGTATCTCCGCCCGCTACCAGATCCATGACTGCATCGAATTTCGCACCGAGTTCGGGAGTGCTCTGACGCCGGCGGTAGGGCGTTATCGCTTTGCGAAATGTCATCAATTGGCGTATTGTGGCTCTCAAGAAAAGAGTTCCTAGAAACAGGCTTTTCCAGAAGATCAAAAAACTTCTGAATAACATTCGGTGTGAGCGTACCTTTCCAAGGAGAAAAATGATGACTGCGTCAGATGGTTCGCAAACATTGCCGTTGGCTGATCCAGCAGCCCCTCTTGATTCAATTCATCACGTGGCAATTGCTGTTAAGAATGTTGCAGAAGCAGTGGTTTGGTATCGCAAGCATTTTCGATGCGAGATATCTTATCAGGATGACACGTGGGCACTGCTCGAATTTGACAACACACGCTTGGCGCTCGTGATTCCGGAGCAGCATCCTCCGCATATTGGTTTTATTCACCCCAAAGCGGAACAATTTGGTCGATTAAAGGTCCATCGTGACGGTACGCGAAGCTGCTATGTTGCCGACCCGGCGGGAAATCCTGTAGAAGTTCTCGCTCCGATGACTTGATCGATTTACAAAACAGAGTGCATCAATGCGAAAGCCTTTCTTTTCTCGCTTCGATCTGTTGCTCGTGCATCTCATCATAACGGCACTTTTGACCGGAGTAATTTGGATATTGCAGGTGCTCTATTTTCCTTCGATGAAAGGTTGGCAGAAGGAATCATTTGTAGAATTTGAATCGCTTGGTTTATTACACACAGGGTTTGTGCTGATGCCGCTCATGTTCGCGGAAGGAATTACCGGAAGCTTGCTGCTTCTTTTTCGTCCCGCAAGTCTGCCTGCTTGGCTGCCTTGGGTAGGAGTTGGTTTCATTGCCGGGATTTGGTTGAGTTCGTTACTCATTCAATTTCCTACTCAAACGATGCTTGGGCTTGGATGGGATGCTGACAACCACGCTCACTTGGTTCAGGGAAACTGGTTTCGCACGTCAATGTGGACATTCCGACTCATACTGATCGCCGGTGGCTTACGGTTTGTCGTTCTCCATAACAAAGAAGAAACCCACGTCTAAGCGTTTTTTGGGTGGACAGCCCGTCTTGCGTTTGCGTCCGGGCATGCCTATCTTCTCGCCCTACCCCGCGGCCCCATCGTGTGCGGGGGAACGTGTAGAGAGGCGGAGAATTCCATGGCCTATTCACTTCATGCGCTTGTGGCTCTTGTTGATGGCATGCTTGAGTCGAATGACGCGACAAAGAACGCTGAATTCATGCAGGTCAGATCAGCGGCCACATTGCTGGTTGCCGGTCCGGAAGAGATCACGCTCGTTGATGCCACTGATAAACTTTCGCTCTTGGCAAAAAGCCGGGCCGGCGCGGCGGTTGTACCCAAAGGAAGCGGACCACTCGACCGGCCGACGATCGAGGTGTCGGACGTTCATGCTGCGTTTTCAAAAATTGTCGCGCTCTTTTATCCGCCCCTCGAACTGCCTCCCGTCGGCATAAGTCCACTTGCGGCCATCGATCGCACTGCGACTTTTGGAAATAACGTCGACATTTATCCGCAAGCTTTTATTGGACCCAAGGTTGAGATCGGCTCGGACGTGACAATTCACTCAGGGGCAAGGATTATGGCAGGCTCTCGCATCGGCGACGGCAGCGTGATTTGGCCCAATGCAGTGCTCTACGAACGCACGGTGATAGGCCAGCGCGTCGTGATTCATTCCGGTGCAGTGATTGGAGCATATGGATTCGGTTACGGTGTCGTAGATGCAAGGTATCGACTCTCGGCACAGTTGGGTTGGGTGGAGATTGGAAGCGACGTTGAAATTGGCGCGAACACCACGATCGATCGTGGCACGTATGGGCCAACGGTGATCGGTGAGGGAACCAAGCTCGATAATCTTGTGATGATCGCTCACAACTGTCGACTCGGTCGTCACAATCTCATTTGCTCTCAGGTGGGTGTGGCTGGAAGCACAACCACCGGAGACTGGGTTGTCATGGCCGGGCAGTGTGGCGTCCGCGACCATGTCCATATCGGAGACGGTGCCGTGCTCGGTGCGCGTTCGGGAGTTTCAAACGACGTGCCGCCGAGAACATCTGTACTCGGTGAACCGGCTATCGAATTGCGAGATCGCAAACTGCAACTGGCAACAATCAGCCGACTTCCAGAAATGCGAAAGGATCTCAAGAAGCTGACCGCTCGACTCGAGGCTCTTGAGTCAGCTTGTGAGCCGTCAACAGTTTCAGTTCCGGCACACGCTCGAGATGCCAATGCGGCTTGAGTGATGGCGCAGGTAAATAATTTCTTGGGGCAAAAGTGCATTCAAGAAAACAACCTACGAAAAGAGTTATTGCATGATTATTGCAACGCTTCTCACTGTCGTTGTGGCGATAACGCTTCGGCTGTGCAGGAAATCGGAAAATCGATTAGTCCGCAGCAGCAATCAGAAAGAAGGAGCCCTTTCATGACGGGTCACCAGCAGACTCTTGCCGGAGAAACAATCGGAATTCTCGCGGGATGGGGACGATTTCCGATTGCCGTTGCCGAGGCCGTCAAGCGTCGTGGTGGACGCGTTGCCATTCTTTCAATTCGGGATCACGCCGATCCTCAACTTGAGTCGATTGCGGATGCACATGGCTCTGTTGGAGTGGCCGAACTTGGTCGAGTCATTGCTTTTTTTAAAATGCATAAAGCGATTCGAATCACCATGGCAGGGAAGGTTCACAAAACGCGATTATTTGAGAAAGGAGCCTGGCTCAGGCATCTTCCCGACTGGACCGGGCTGCGAACTTTTTGGCCCCACTTTGTCAGTCGCAGTCGTGATAATCGAGACGATTCGTTATTAGGGGCAATCGCATCAACCTTTTCCGCAGGAGGTATCGCTGTCTGTCCAGCAACTGATTTTGCTCCCGAACTTTTGGCAGAAGAAGGCGTGCTCGTTGGTGATTGGCCAAACAAAGCACAGCGGTTGGACGCCACTTTTGGATGGCGACTCGCCAAGGAACTTGGAAGACTCGATATAGGACAAACAGTGGTCGTGAAGAATAGAGCGCCCTTGGCGATTGAGGCCATTGAAGGCACAGACGAATGCATTCGTCGTGCAGGTCGATTGTGCGCTTCGGGCGGATTTACAGTTGTCAAAGTCGCTAAGCCGCAGCAGGACTTGCGTTTTGATATGCCTACAGTCGGTGTGGGAACGCTTGAATCGATTCGAGCGGCAGGCGGATCACTGTTGGTGATAGAGGCAGGGCGAACAATTTTTGTAGATCGAGATCGTGTAACCAACTTTGCGAGACGATCTGGGATCACGATTGCAAGCTTTTTCGACAACCAAGGAGAATTAAGCATCCAAAGTCTCTGCGCCTCGGTTGCATAGAGTGCTTCCATGGCGAGGTTATTGAGTTTGTCTTAAAGGATCCGTTTATTCGCTCACAAAAGTGGATATACTTTGTCGCTGTGAAAACAAATCTCTTTTTCCTGTTGCAATCAATCGTTCAACAACGAAATCTGTTTTGTCTTTTTTGTGCGACTGTGCTGGTCGTCGGTCTGCACGAGCGTCTGTGCAACACAGTGAACGCGCAGGCCACGACGGCGGATGCAACTTCCGAGGAAACTGACATCGAAGAGCCGGACGAAGGCTCGATTCCGGATGATCGATTGGCTTCAGAAAGACCGAAGCCTTTGCCAATCGATATGAAAATTGATCGCAGAACCGTCATTCCACCAGCACTGACGGAGTTTCGAAATCGCGAAATTGCTCAGACGATGCACTATGCCGGTGCCCCGTGGCTCGTTCGCGAAAGCCGTCAACGAGAGGAAGACTGTCGAACGCTCCTTGAGGCATTGAAGGTGCAGTCGGGAGATGTTCTCTGCGACATGGGTTGTGGAAACGGTTTTTATACCCTTGAACTTGCCCGCATGGTTGGCCCAGAAGGATTGGTTTACGCCGTAGATATTCAGCCCGAAATGCTGCGAATGCTTGCGCGTCGTGCCGCGGATGAAAAGCTCGACAATATTCGGCTCATTCTTGGAACGCCCGCTGATCCACGTCTTCCACAGGGGAAGATTGACTTGGTTCTCTGCGTCGATGTGTATCACGAGTTTTCACACCCCGAACAGATGCTCGATCGTGTTCGTGAAAGTCTTTCAGAAAAGGGACGGCTTGTATTAGCTGAGTTTCGTGGTGAAGACCCCGCAGTGCCGATCAAGCCACTCCACAAAATGACCAAGGCGCAGGTGCGAGCAGAACTCGAACCGGCGGGTTTCATGCTGGCTGAAGAATTCGACCGACTCCCCTGGCAGCACCTTTTATTTTTCCAGAAAACATTAGTACAGCCGCAATAGCCGGCCAGCGACGAAGAGAAACAATCGCTCGTCGAACATACATGAATTCCGACGGAGTGTTAATTCACTCGGCAGTGGCCGTCATCACAGCGACCTGCAAAACGCATTCGATTGCGTGCAACGACCCGGTACAGGTATCGCCACAGTGGCATCGACCCCGGAATGTGAAGCAGGCCAGCCAATGGCCACAGAAGTGGTAGTTTTCGAGAAAGATATTTTACGGCGTCCACTCCGCCTCGAGCAGATCCGACGCGGTCGATCACATACATCTGCGAGAGCAGTTCATCGGTAGAAATCTCCGGATAATCACGGAGCACGATCGGATCATGAAGTGAGAAAAAAGTAAATCGATTCCCGAAATCAAGCATTCGCAGAAGAGCAATTTGGCTTCGGCAAAAGCGACACTGGCCATCAAATAAAACAGTGTCGGTCGATGGAATGTGCCGCGTAATGATCATGGCAAATTGTTGTTCGACGCGCTATTCAGAAGCAGATTTGTGATGGCCGGAGACGACATTCAAAATCAGGACCGCTCCCACAGAAATGAAACTCCAAGGTGCCCAATCAGGTGGGCTAAACGCTTGTGAACCGCCGTTCCCACTATTCGAAAGAATGGTCGCTGAATCAATTACCAAAAATTCGACACCCAGCAGACAGGAAAAAATACCGGCTGCAAGAAAAATGCTCTTCCACATGATCGCGAACTATCTCCTTCACACACAAACCGACCTCGACCCAGCGGGCCTGCTTCCTTCATTGATCGAAACGAGAAGCCCACGTTCGTGAGCGGCTTGAAAAAACAGGCACTCTGAAACGACTGGAACGGTTGTGCTGGCCTACATTTCCATCTTCAAAATCATTTCAGACAGGGAATCATCAAAGAATCAGGTTTCTGATTCACCCCGATGCTTCGGTGGAAGATTCTTCAACGGATGGTGGAGTGCCGGCTCGCGGCAGTCTGCGTTCAACTAACGTTCCAGGCACGATCTGCGGACTGTCGGTTGTCTTTTCGATCACGTCACGAAGTTCAGCGCCATCGATCACCTCACGTTCGAGCAGACGAAGTGCAATCGCATCAAGCGCCCCGCGTCGAGTTTCGAGGATTCGTCTCACCTTTTCAATATTCGTGTCGAGAATATGTTTGACTTCCTGATCGATCTCACGCGCAGTTTCCTCGCTGTGAGATCGATTTCTCCCGAGGTCTGCGCCAGCCGCTGCAAGAAAGGGGGAGCGAGTGCTTTCTCGATAAGTGACGCGACCCAAACGACTCATGCCGTAATCCATGACCATCGATCGTGCAATCTCACTGGCTCGCTCAAGATCGTTTTGTGCACCTGTTGAGACATCGCTATAGACCATCTCTTCAGCGATTGTGCCAGCGAGCAGCACTTCGATTCGACTCTCGAGTTCGCTCTGTGTCAGCAGATAGCGATCGTCTTCGGGTCGCTGCATGGTGTAGCCGAGAGCTGCAAGACCACGAGGAATAATCGAGACTTTGTGAACTGGATCGGTATTGGGCAGTGAATAGGCAACGAGAGCATGGGCCGACTCGTGGTATGCCACGCGTTGCTTTTCGTCATCGCGAATGACGCGTTTTTTCTTCTCAAGGCCTGCCGTCACTCGCTCGACCCCCTCGTCAAACTCTTCCATGCCAACAGAGGTCTTATTTTTTCGGGCTGCCAAGAGTGCCGCTTCATTCACAAGATTCGCGAGATCGGCTCCTACAAAGCCCGATGTAATTCGAGCAACTTCGCCGAGGTTCACTAAAGGATTCAGTTTTATTTGAGCAACATGCACCTTAAGAATTGCCTCCCGTCCTCGAACATCCGGACGATCGACGAGCACATGTCGATCAAACCGTCCGGGGCGCAGCAATGCCGGATCGAGAGTTTCTGGACGATTCGTAGCGGCCATCACGATCACGCCGCTATTGCTTCCAAAACCATCCATCTCAACGAGCAGGGCGTTGAGCGTTTGTTCGCGTTCGTCGTTGCCTCCCACGATGCTTGCACCGCGGGTTTTTCCAAGCGCGTCGAGTTCATCAATAAAGATGATGCAGGGCGCCTTACTTTCTGCCTGTTGAAACATATCCCGTACTCGAGCGGCACCGACGCCGACAAACATCTCGACAAAGTCGGATCCAGAGAGACCAAAAAAAGGAACGCCCGCTTCGCCTGCGATTGCTTTGGCAAGCAGTGTTTTTCCAGTTCCAGGCGGGCCGACGAGTAACACGCCCTTAGGAATGCGTCCGCCGAGAATCTGATATTTTTCGGGGTTGCGCAAAAATTCAACCACCTCGCGCAGTTCGTCAACAGCCTCATCAATTCCAGCAACTTCATCAAATGTGATCCCAAGCTCTTCTTGGGCGTACATCTTGCCGCGACTACGACCAAAAGCCATGGGGCTTCCCGCGCCGCCGAGTCGCTTCATCATCAGGTAAAACGCAAGAATAAAGAGGCCTGTAATGGTGAGCATTGGCATCCAATTGCGCCAAGGACTCGGTGGGTCTTCATAGCGGAACGGAACGCCATGTCTCGACAAAAGACTCGACAGGTTGCTCTCTGAGTTTTCCGAAGGCAGTTTCGAAACTCGAAACGTACGAACGACACTCTGCATTGCCGACTGACCACGAGTGGCCGCCTCCGGCGCATCGACGACACTTGATCCAGAAGCATTTGCTTGTGGATCGGGATCGAGTTCTCGAAGCTTTCCCGTGACCTCATACGCACCAATAACCAAATCATCGAGGTCGCCGTAGCGTCGCGGTTCTTTCTTTTCTTTACTCTGGCGGTCGATTTCAATCCACGCCGAACTTGTTGTTTGGCCGGTCACTGCAATGAGTCTCTCAAGATCGCTATACGAAAGACGAACCTCGGTGCTTGAGCCTAAGAGGCTCATTGCAAAAAGTCCGGCAACACCTGCGGCAATCAGATACCAGACGATGTTGGATCCGTTTCCTGCGGGTCGACGATCAGCAACGCGTTTTGGAAGTGGCGGTTTTGAGGACGGCGCCGGCGGTGGGGTTTCTGTTTTTCGCTTCTTCATTTTTTACAGTGCGGCATGAGCACTCCGGGGAGATTTTCCAAAACTATCTGTATCAAAGTCGTCAGAAAAGACTCTCTCTCCGCAATGCAAACGAATCGGTTTGCGAGTGCGGCAGGCTTGGCTCTTCGGTCATAAAACCATCAGCATCCTACGCATTCGAAGACTCCTCGACAAACCGTCATTCGGTACTGTGGCCGTACATTTCACGGAATCTCCATCAGGTATCGTTCATTTGAGAAAGAGTTCATGTGGCGGCCAAACTTCCCAAGGCGTACAATCGGAGCTTGTGCGAGAGTTGAAAATCAGCTTTCGAAAATTGATCAACGATACGCTTGAAATATGGTGGTCGCATCGCCAAGTGTGCTTGCGACTCACATGGCGTGAGTGGTTCTCAGAGTGTCGGTACTCAATGCCTTCCACGAATAGCAATGACGATGATACCGATGCCACTTGGCGACCTTTGCATGTGGCGATCGTGGGGTCAACTGGGAGCATTGGGAAAAGTGCGATCGATGTCATTATCGCCTCGTCGGGACGCTTTGTTCCCTTTCTGCTGGCAGCTCATCGCAATACATCGAAGCTGATCGAACAGGCTCGTGCATGTAAACCAGCATGGGTGGTGGTGGTGGACCCGATTGCCGCAGCGGCTGAAGATTGGAGCGGGTTGCCATCAGGCACAAAGCTGGCCGTAGGTTCTGACGCGCTGGATCAACTCGTGGGCGATCCGCGTGTGGATCGCGTGTTGGCGGCAATCGTAGGTTCGGCTGGACTGCGCAGCACATGGAGTGCCCTCGAGGCCGGCAAAGTGGTGGCGCTTGCCAATAAAGAAACTCTCGTGATGGCCGGTCCGCTTGTGATGGAGCTCGCTGCCCGAAGCGGTTCGCGGATCATTCCCGTCGACAGCGAACATTCTGCCATCTATCAGGCGATGCAAGCGGGTCATCCCAATGAAGTGAGAAAAATCATACTCACTGCGAGCGGCGGTCCATTTCGCAAGCATTCAGCAGAGGCACTCACATTAGTCACAGTGGCAGAGGCTCTGCGACATCCAACGTGGTCGATGGGTCCAAAGATCACGATTGATTCAGCAACAATGATGAACAAGGCACTCGAACTGATTGAGGCGCGATGGCTCTTCGGAGTTGACGCAAATTGTCTTGATGTGGTGATTCATCCGCAATCAATCGTACATTCGCTGGTAGAATTTATTGACGGATCGGTCGTGGCACAGATGGGTCCCCCCGACATGCGACTTCCGATCCAGTACGCTTTGACGTGTCCGCATCGAATGGAATGCCCTGCTCGGCGGCTTGATTTTTCAGGTCCACTGACACTTGAATTTGAGCCGCCCGATCTTGGGCGATTTCCAGCGGTGCGACTCGGACTCGAGGCGGCTCGCGCCGGAGGCACAGCCGGTGCAGTGCTGAATGCGGCCAATGAAGCAGCGGTTGGACGTTTTCTCGAGGGTCGAATGCTCTTTACCGATATTGCAAAAGTCTGCGAGCGTGTGCTCGGCGAACACCGATATAAATCGAGCCCGTCACTCGATGAACTCATGCACGTGGATACAGTAGCTAGACAGGAGATTGAGAAGTGGAATTGAATCTTTTGAGCGCGGCATCGTGGGGTGAATGGTTGATTCAGCCTTCGAATTGGTTGGTGATCCTACAGGTCGCAGGCGGCCTTGGATTTGTGATTTTTGTTCACGAACTGGGCCATTTTTTGGTTGCCAAGGCCTGCGGGGTGAAATGCGAAAAGTTTTTTCTGGGATTCGATGTAGGTGGTCTCAAAATTCTGAGCTTCACCTGGGGAGAGACCGAGTACGGCATTGGTGCGCTGCCGCTGGGAGGATATGTCAAAATGCTTGGGCAGGATGACAATCCCTCTGCAACAACCGCAGAAGCTCTTCGCGCGAGACCAACTGGCGATCTTCCCGCCGAACCGACAAGCGATTCGCATCAACCGTGGGACCCACGGAGTTATCCAGCTCAAAGCGTTCCAAAACGGATGGCGATTATTTCAGCCGGCGTGATTATGAATCTGATTTTTGCAGTCATCATGGCCTCGTGGGCCTATCGACTGGGAATCAAAGAACTCACATGCGAAGTATCGAGCGTGCGTCCTGGTGGCGCGGCGTGGCGGGCAGGAATGCGAACAGGAGATGAAATCACTTCAATCGGGCAAAAGAAGTCCCCAATTTTTTCTGATCTCCAACGAGGCGTGACGCTTGGAAATGTGACCAACGGAGTAGAGTTCACCTTTCACAGACCGCTGGATGATTCGATTCATACCGTCATGCTCCAGCCGGATACCGATTTAGGCGTACCGACTGTTGGAGTCACCAGTCCATTTTCAACCACGCTTCCGCAGAGCGGTGATGGCGATCTGCCGATGTCAGCAACTTCCGCAGAACCGCCACTTCAAAAGGGTGACACAATCATTGCGGTTGGTGAGACACCTGTGAAAACCTACGCAGAATTGCTTGCCGAACTCTCTCGCAGCAGCAGCGATTTTGTGGAAATGAAAGTTGAAAGAGGAGGAACGGTGGGGCCGATTACAGTCAAAGTGCCACCACAAAAATACAGAACGATCGGAATGGAAATGACACCGTTGCCGATCAAAGCAGTGCAGGGGGACAGTCCAGCGGGCATGGCCGGAATTCTTCCAGGAGATTCTATTGTTGGAATCGATATTGGTGAAACAGGCTCGATGCAGAGCGTCGGAGATCCTCTCTCGTTGGCCGAACGATTACAGGCGGCGCACGGGAAACAAGTGGTTCTGAAAATCGTGCGAAATTTAGAAACTGGCAAAGATCCGTCGCTTCCCGCTGCGGCAGTTGAGTCAATTTCGAACGAGACATCCTCTCAAACAAAGAGTGAATTCGAAGTCACACTTGTTCCAAGAAATGCGACATGGCTTGAAGAATCCAGATGGCCCTCGAGTCCAGTGTCGATTCCAAGCATTGGAGTAGCGATACCGGTCGATGGGTTGGTGGCGGCAGTTGAGCCGGGTGGGCCGGCAGATAAGGCTGGAGTTGTGCCGGGAGATCGCGTCACGAATGCGGCGGCGTTTGATTCACAAAAAAAAGACGCCGAGGAAATCGGCATGAAAATTTCAAAAGAGTCTCCAAGCTGGCCGTTTGTTGTGTCGGCCATTCAATTAGCGAGACCAGGAGTGAGACTTCGTCTTGTTCTTATGGGGGCCGATGGCACAGAGCGAATAGTCGAACTTGATCCGGTTGATTCAACCGACCGTTGGATTGTGGATCGTGGATTAGTTTTTGAACCGGTGTACACGCTCAAACAGGCGGAATCGATTCCGGCCGCTCTTTCGTTAGGTGCTAGAAAAACACTCGACGATGTGTCGCTTGTCTACACGTTTCTCCAGAAGCTAACGTCTCGCCAGATCAGCCCACGCCTCTTGGGAGGACCGATTGAAATCGCCAAGCAGGCAGGCCGCTCGGCAGAAGAAGGCTTCAGTCGTCTACTCCTGTTTTTAACGATGCTGAGTGCCAATTTAGCGGTCGTAAATTTTCTCCCCATCCCCGTTTTGGACGGCGGGCATATGGTTTTCTTGTCGTACGAATTCATTCGAGGAAAGCCACCAAGCGAAAACGTCGTAATCGTTCTGAGTTACGTGGGCTTGGCACTTCTTTTGAGTTTGATGCTGTTTGTTTTCGGTCTCGATTTAGGATTGATTCCTCGTCGGTGATTCATGAAAGAACAGCCTGACATCTGTGGCAGTGAATGTTTCCCGGTGTTTTTTTCATGAGAAAAGACGCTCTGTTCGTTCAGGGTCAAGGGGCTTGAAATTTTTCCACCACCGGGCGTTCGCATTGTTTGTTTTGACGTTGTGGGAACCATGGTGGAACCGTGGCCTTCGGTTGCAGATGCCTACGTCATGGTGGGACACAAATTCCATGTTGAACCTGCTCGCGACGAGATCGTCAGAAGATTCGCTGAGGCATGGTCGAAGCAGGAATCCATCGACGCAGCGGGGAGTTGCCCGTTTGCAACGAGTCAGGTACGCGAGCGCGAACGATGGCGGTGTATTGTGGACGATGTTTTTGATCATGCACCGCAATCCGGCCTGATCTTCGAAAATTTATGGAAGCATTTTGGGAGCCCTTCTTCGTGGCGGAGTTTGCCGCACGGCGAAGCGTTGATGGAGAAGGCAATTCTCAAAGGCTGTGGCATTGCGCTTGCCAGTAATTTTGACGAACGACTGATCACCATTGCACAGGCTCTTTCCCCGTTAAACAAAGCTTCACATGTGTTTGCCTCGTCTGAACTTGGATGGCGAAAGCCCGCGATCGAATTTTTTAGGGCTGTGGAACAACGGCTCAATGCGAGACCCGACGAATTAGCGATGGTTGGGGATGACGATCGATTGGATATTGCCGCAGCGGTTCGTGCCGGATGGAGAGGTATTCCTGTGACAAGCACAGGAGACCCCTAAAAGAATCAGGACTTCATTTTTGCATTCCAAGAGTGCTTCTGGTGCTCCACAGCACAACAGCCGCAGCGAATGGAAGACCAGCTGAAACAGCCAGAGCGATCGACACGCCATCGTTGCCTTGGTGCCAAAGCCATCCCGTGAGAACGCTGGCCGGAAGGGCCAGTAATCCTTGAACCAACATATACCATCCGAACGCACTCCCTTGTTGATCGGGTTGCGAAAGTAGCGACACAAGCGATCGTTCAGCAGGTTCAGAGATGCCGTACGAAATCCCAACAAGCATGATCAACCCAAGGCTCGTCCAAAGATCTGTCGACAGAGACAGTCCTGCGTAAGCGGCTGCAAAGATGAGCCAGCCAAACGCGAGAACGATTCGTGGGTGCATACGGTCGCTCAAGCGTCCGGTATATCGCGCTGACAAACTCTTCGTGAGACTCACTGCAAGCCAGATCAGTGGAACGACAGCAGTAGTCATTCCGTCCGATTTTAAAAGATCTGTAGCGCGCATGAGCAGAAACTGCTCGCTCGACGCACCGAGTGAATAGAGTGCCACGCACCCGAGTAAAGTTTTCTGAGGGCCTGTAAGCGACGGCCAGAGAGGCTGCGCAGGGATGTCGGCACGCAGAGCGCGCCGAACAGGATAAGGATCGTGCACGAATCGAACGACTACGGCAAGCGCTGCGAGACCAGGAAGAATGGTGAGCATAAACAGTGCCCGTTCGCGACCGGGAAACCACCAGAGAAAAAGCATTGCTACAAGCGGTCCTGCTGCTGCACCGGCATGATCCATCGCGCGAATATGACCAAACGCGCGGCCTCGCATGTCAGAAGGCACAAGATCGGCGACCAGTGCGTCGCGAGGAGCACTACGAACCCCTTTTCCAAAGCGGTCTGCAACTCTCACGATGGATGCGCCGAAAGGCCCAGTAACCATTCCCATGAACGGCCGCGAGAGCGTAGCCAAAGCGTAGCCCACAATCACCAGTGGTCGGCGGCCCATTCGATCGGAAAGCATTCCGGCGGGCAGTCTTACAATTGCAGCCGTGGCAGACGCGAGTCCGTCGAGGAGTCCAACTCCAACGCTCGTCAGGCCAAGCTCCCGCATGAAAAATGCAGGCAGCAAGGGATAGATGGCCTCGCTGGCCATGTCGGTCAGAAAACTCGACCATCCCAACGCCCGAATTGTTGGAGGCAAGGGGGCTTCGGAAATGTTCGGCGATGACACAGAAGGCATAAAACAAAAACTCAATAAAGAAACCTGGCTTCGATCGGTGTTACTTCGGTGCATTCCCGGCAGTTTTCCAATCGCGCCACAGCCAACGAAGCGATTCAGGAAGAATCACGCCGCCATGCTTGCCGTTGTGGCCGCCAATGCCACCAACGAATCGATGGTCGTAGCCAGCAAAGCTGAGAGCCTTTTCCATTTCAAGATTGGCCAGCCACCAATTTCCAAACTGATTGTCGAGATCTTGTTGGCCATCCTGCAAAAAGGCTCGGATAGGTTTCGGCTGAGACTTTGATTTTCGCACGAGCGATGGATAGACATGCCCACCGCGAATATTCGTAAAGCTCCCGACGTGGCTGACAACTTTCTGAAAATGATCGGGACGCTCCCAAGCGACTGTAAAAGCGCAGATGCCACCGGATGAGATGCCGCAAATTGCTCTCCACGAGGGGTCATCGGTGAGTCGATAACGCGTAGCAGCAAAAGGCAAAATCTCCTCGATGAGAAATGTTGCATAGGCACTAGAAAGCGTATCGTATTCAAGACTGCGATTATTCGGCGGAGGTTGCCAGCCAGGTTTGTCTCCTGGAAGTGAGTCGCTGGTGTGACCCGGATCGATAAAGATGCCGATTGTTGGGGGCATCTCTCCTGAGTGGATCAAGTTGTCAAAAACGATTGGAACCCGGAACTGCCCTGCTTCATCGATGTAGGCGTGGCCGTCCTGAAACACCATCACGGCGGCTCCCTGAGTGCCGAGTGAATCGAGATGTTCTTTCGCCGGTGCATAGATCCATATCCGCCGCACAGTTCCGGCAAAGACACCAGTACTTTTCCAGACATGTTCTTCGATCGTACCTTGTGTTACAGAGTCGGAACGTTGAAGAGACTCCTCGGTGAGTTGATATTCCTTGTCTGGATCAACGGCTGGCGGCTGCGCGATTGCATGCCAACCCAGACTCCAGAGAACTGCCGCACTCAAAAGCGTGCACGCTCGGTATCTCGTCGCGAGTCTTTGGCTGTGAAAAGTGATAAACGGTGGCCTTGCAAACAGATGTGTCATGGTACAAGTTTCCAAAATCTAGGTTTGTTCTAGGCCCGTGAGCGTCCCAGTGCTCGATCCAAATGCATCAACGTCAATCCCCAAGCGGTGCAGAATACTCAAAAAAAGATTGCACAGTGGCGTGTCAAAACTGTGGTTCGATGCAAGGTGATTTCCGTGCCGAAAACCACCGCCGGCCAGCAGAATTGGAAGATTTGAATTGTCGTGGGTGTTTGAATCACCCATGTTACTTCCGTACACAATGATCGTGTTATCGAGCGATCGTTGGCCTGCATCCGGTGTGTCCGAGAGAGTCTTGAGCAGCTTTGCAAGAAGCGCCATTTGTTGGCGGTCGACATCTTCAAGTTGCTGAATTTTTTCAACAGATTGACCGTGATGGCTGAGATTGTGATAGCCGTCGGTCGTAATGTGATTGGGATGAAGCTGAAAAGCAGGTGTCGCAAATGCATCAACCATGAGCGTGACGATCCGCGTGGACCGGGATTCCAGTGCGAGTTGCGCCATGGCGAGCATCAAATCAAACTTTTCAATGAAAAGCTTCTTATCGTGGATATCAACAGGTGGCGGTTGTGGAGCGCTTGGCTTTGGGCGCAGTTCCCATTCACGGGCAGCGTGCAGACGCTCTTCGACTTCACGAACAGAGGTGAGATATTGATCGAGACGAGCCTTGTCGTCCCGACCGAGTGTGCGTCGAAACTGGTTGGTGTCATCGAGCAATGTGTCGAGAATGCTGCCGCGTTCTTCGAGTCGCTGAAGCTGTTGGTGTACGGAGGCGGGATCCCCCTGGACGAACATTTTTTGAAATAATGCAGGAGCATTCTCTTCAGCAGGAAGTAAGACGCCATCGCGCGTCCAAGAGAGGCTGCGGTTGGCTTTGTCGATATTGACGCCAAGATTCAGCGTTGGAAATCGGGTGAGCCGCCCAAGTTTCTCAGAGGCAAACTGATCGAGCGAAATCTGATTTCGAAAACCACTCTTCGTCGGACCCCGTGCCGCAGTCAAAAAACAATTTTCTGTACTGTGTCCGCCGACGACTCCGGGGTGAGAAAGACCACTAAAAACAGTGAAGTCAGCTC
>Ga0209086_10001775_pt1 | contig 17338 bp, 12 predicted proteins | sample M_130207_XF_Meta_FD_187312 | JGI IMG/M metagenome (GOLD analysis project Ga0209086, IMG submission 187312) | Freshwater microbial communities from Lake Montjoie, Canada to study carbon cycling - M_130207_XF_MetaG (SPAdes) (version 2) | ecosystem: Environmental > Aquatic > Freshwater > Lake... | reverse complement strand
CGATGTGCAAGCGAATGAAGAAGCGCGGTGCGCGCGTCGTGCATTTGGTTGCGCCGCAAATGTGGGCGTGGGGTGGTTGGCGGATTCACAAACTTCGCCGTTTGACGGACCATGTGATTTGTCTCTTACCCTTTGAAGAAGCGTGGTTTCGAGCGCGAGGAGTTGATGCAACCTTCGTTGGTCATCCAGTGCTCAATGATCCGCATGAAAGCTTTGCGAGTTCGGACGAGTGGAAAGAACCTGCCCAAGGAACCCCTAAAGTCCTTCTGTTGCCAGGTTCAAGATCAATCGAGGTTGATCGAAACGGTGCTCTCTTGCTGGAAATTTTCGCTGCAATTCGCCGCGATTTTCCGCAGGCGACTGCGGTGGTTGCTGCAGCGAGTCCCGTGGTCGCGCAACGATTTGAACAAATCGCAGGAACGCTTCCAGTCGGCACGACATTAATGACCAATGTGATCGATCAAGCTGCTCAATGGTGTGACTTTGCTTTGGCAGTATCGGGAACAGTCACATTGGATCTGACACGCGCGCGCAAACCAGTCATTGGTCTTTATCGCGCAGGAGCGCTCGCGTGTGTGGGCGCACGAATCATGCTGAAGGCGCCGTATCGGTTACTGCCGAATATTCTCGCTGGTCGTGAATTGGTACCAGAATTCGTTCCATATTCCGGCTCGTCCGAGCACATTATTGCTGCCGCCTTGAAGATGGCGGGGGATGCGCAGTGGCGTGCGGAAATTTCCAGTGGACTCGATGCAGTCGCTTCGACCTTTGCTGGTCACGATCCAGGATTGGAATCTGCGCAGGTCATTCTGCGAGTTGCGGGTCTTTCCGCCGCAAAAAATTCAACTTGAGTTTGGAATCACGATAGACTGCCGAGACGAAAAAATCCCTTGTGGGATCTGAGAGATCATGGAAGGTCAACACTCATTTGGAGAATATAAAATGAAAAATTCCGCAGTCATCATTTCAATTTTTGGTGCTTGCTCTGTCCTGTTTGCTGCTGCACAAGACACGCAAGTTGTCGCACCCGCGACTGCAGGAACTCTCAAGATCATTTCCAGCCTTCCGCGCACAGGAAGTGCAAACGCCCAGACCAACACGATGGTCAATGGCATCAAGCTCGCCATCGATGAAGTCGGCGGTCAGATTGATGGATGGAAGATTGCATATGAGGATATGGATGATGCAAGTCCGCAGCGCGGAAATTGGGATCCTGCAGTTGAAGCGCAGAATGCCAATGCAGCGGTCAAGGATAGTGATTGCATCGCATATATCGGGACTTTCAATTCTGGCGCAGCGAAGGTTGCGATACCAATTCTCAATCGTGCAGGCCTTGCGATGGTGAGCCCAGCAAATACATATCCAGGTTTGACCAAGCCAGGTTTTGGTGAAGCGAACGAGCCTCTTGTCTATCGCCCATCAGGCAAGATCAATTATTTTCGCGTTGTCCCCACCGATGATTTGCAAGGAGTTGAAGCTGCCAACTGGGCGAAAACACTCAAGGCTGGAAAGGTTTTCATCTTGAATGATCGAGAGTTGTACGGCAAAGGGATCGCTGATGTCTTCCAAAAGCAAGCTGAAAAATTGGGGATCGAAGTCGTCGGCTTTGAGGGAATCGATTCCAAGGCTGCAAATTATCGATCACTCGCCACAAAGGTAAAAGCAACCAGCCCAGACTTGGTTTATTTCGGAGGAACGACTCAGAGTAATGCTGGACAAGTTGCGAAAGACTTGAGATCTGGCGGGTATGAAGGAATGTTCATGGTGCCAGACGGATGCTTTGAACAAGCGTTCATTGAAGCTGCTGGCGCAGCAAATCTGAATGGCAAGACATACATCACCTTTGGCGGATTGCCTGCAGAAAAAATGACTGGGAAAGGCGCAGATTTTCGTGCCGCATACAAATTGAAGTTTGACGCGGATCCCGAGGCGTATGCGTCTTATGGATACGAAGCTGCCCGAGTTGTTTTGCAGGCGATTGCGCAAGCAAAGACGAAGGATCGAGCTGGAATTCTCGCCGCGATTTCTGCCACCACAGATTTCAACGGCGTGCTGGGCAAGTGGAGTTTCGACGCAAACGGTGATACATCAAGTCGTGTGATGAGCGGACAGACAGTGCAAGATGGCAAATTTGTGTTTGTCAAAGTTTTAGGGAATTGATATCGACGATTCCCATGCTTGACTTCGAAGTCTTTTCGCAACAGTTGATCACAGGCCTTTCAAATGGCATGATCATCGCCTTGATCGCCATCGGATACACGATGGTGTACGGCATCATCGAGTTGATCAATTTCGCCCACGGCGATGTTTTCATGCTCGGTGCATTTCTCGCATTGACATTATTGGGCGCACTGGGAATGGAAGCGTGGGGACCTTCGGGTCAGGTCTTTGGAGTTGCGTTGATGCTCATTGGCAGCGCAGTCTTTTGCGGTGGATTGAATTGGTCTCTTGATCGTTTGGCGTATCGCGCGCTGCGAAAATCATCCAAGTTGTCGCTGCTCGTTTCTGCCATCGGATGTTCATTTGTGTGCATGAATCTTGGTTTGTTCTGGGGTGGCGCTCCGATGACGGTGTTTGCAAACGGGAATTCTGCTGCAGCGCCAAAGAATTTTCCAGCGATCATTCCGCAAATCAATTTGCTCGGTGATGGTTTTCTTCGCATTACACCAGCGGATCTGCTGGTCTTTACGGTCACAATCCCGCTGATGTTTGGACTGACATTTATGGTCAAGCGAACGCGTTTGGGACGCGCGATGCGAGCTGTTGCGCAGGATCCAACCGCAGCATCTCTGATGGGTATTCCCGTTGACCGTGTCATCGGCGCCACTTTTTTTATTGGGGGTGCACTCGGCGGTTTCGCCAGTGTGATTTATTCGCTCTACAACAATACGATCGGTTTTCAAATGGGCACGCGAGCCGGGTTGGATGCATTCACTGCAGCTGTGCTTGGCGGTATCGGCAGTTTGCCAGGCGCAGTCCTTGGAGGGTTGACAATCGGTTGCGTGCGATCGATGAGTGATCAATATCTCGAGACACGATGGACGAACACGATCGTCTTTTGCATTCTTGTGTTGATCTTGATTTTTCGTCCCAACGGACTTCTTGGATCGACACGCAGGGAGAAAGTCTGACGATGCGTTGGCGACCAGGTCCCATCTTCATCATTCTTGCCTTGGCAGCGTTGCTTCCACTTCTTGATGTGGTATTGCCACCCAAAATGCAACTTTGTGAAGCAGTTCGCGGAGTGTTTCTCTATGCAATTCTTGCGCTTGGACTGAATGTTGTCACTGGATATGCGGGCTTGCTGAATCTTGGAATCGCTGCATTTATGGCGGTCGGCGCATACTCATTCGGCATTCTCACCTGCGAGATTTATCCATTTCAACTTGGATTCTGGCCTGCGCTTGCGCTGACAATTCCCATCGGTGCATTCGCTGGGTTTATCTTGGGCGCGCCAACTCTGGGATTGCGCGGTGACTATCTGGCCATCGTGACTCTGGGCTTTGGAGAGATTGTCCAAGATGTCTTGAAGAATCTTGATGTGGTGACGAAAGGAACGCAAGGGATCAATCCGCTGCCAGCACCAACCTTTGGTGGCAGCGAATGGACCGCAGAGGATGAGTACAAGTGGTACTACTTATTCTTCGCTCTCTTGGTTTTGACTGTGATTGCGGTGCGTAATCTGGAACGTTCGCGTTTAGGACGTGCATGGTTCAGTATTCGCGAAGATGAAATTGCTTCACGCTCGATGGGAATTCGAGTCGAGCGAACCAAATTGATTGCATTTGCGACCGCTGCGGCGATTGCTGCATTCGCGGGTGGACTCTCCGCAAGCGTCCTGAGTTCCACTGGCGAGCCAAGTAATTATGACTTTCAAATTTCCATTCTTGCTTTGTGCATAGTGATCGTTGGTGGCATCGGAAGCATTGCAGGAGTGCTTGTTGGAGCGTTGGTCATGGTTGGTTTGAATTCGATTGTTCTCGTGAAGGCGACTGCATGGATGGCTGCAAATGGAATTGGCAGTCAAGGAAATGTCTTGCTTTCCCCGAACAATTGGAAGTTCTTAATCTTTGGTCTTGCATTGATATTGGCGGTGCGATTGAAGCCAAACGGATTGATCCCACCTCGAATCGAGAGGGCGCAGCAATGAGCGTCCTTCGAGCCGACGGGGTTACCGTCAAATTCGGTGGGTTGGTAGCAGTGCAAGACGTTCATTTCACAGTCAAGCAAGGCGAGATCTATGCCGTCATCGGCCCCAACGGAGCAGGGAAGACAACACTGTTTAATGCCGTAACAGGAATCTATGCGCCCACAGAAGGTCATGTTGAATTCAATGGGCGAGAGATTGTGGAACCGCTGACTGGTTTGGTTCTTTTTAAATTTGCGTGTGCGTTTTTCGCAGTTGGAATTCTTACGCTCGTCGGTCTCAATGTTGAAACAATCTGGACGGCAGTGATCATTGATAACTATAAATTTGATCAACCATTTCCATGGTCCGTTGCCGCCACGAGTTGGTACTCGACGATTTGGAGTTTGCCGCTTGTAAAAAACCTCTTGCCACTTTTGATTGGCGGCGGAATTGGAGTTGGTGCGGCTGCTGTCAGTTGGTCGCGTGGACGCAGAGCGCCAGACCATATCGCACGATCTGGAGTTGCCAGAACCTTTCAGAACATTCGTCTTTTCAATGAATTGAGTCTGATCCAGAATGTTCTCGTGGGTATGGATTACCGAATGAAAACTGGATTCATGAGTGCACTCTTTCGGCTTCCAAGGTTTTATCGAGAACGAAGAGAATTCCACGAATCAGCAAAGAAACTGCTCGATTTTGTTGGGTTAGGCGATCGCGCGGAACAAGCCGCTGGCAGTTTGCCGTATGGATTTCGCCGGAGGTTGGAAATTGCTCGTGCCCTCGGAGGAAAACCAACCATCATTTTGCTTGACGAGCCCGCGGCAGGAATGAATCCATCTGAAGTTGTTGGATTGATGGCGCTCATTCGAAGAGTTCGTGATGCTGGAACAACTGTGGTCTTGATCGAACACCATATGCGACTGGTGATGGGAGTCTCTGATCGAATTCTGGTGCTCCAATATGGAAAGCAAATTGCTGAAGGCATTCCAGAGGAGATTCGTGTGAATCCAAAAATCATCGAGGCCTATCTCGGCTCGGAGGATCACGGATGAGCGAGTCACTGCTTGAGGTTCGAAATCTACATACTGGGTATGGACCGATCGAGGTCTTGCGTGGAGTCTCCTTGCGCGTGTCCGATGGCGAAATCGTCTCGATCATCGGATCCAACGGAGCAGGCAAGAGCACAACACTTATGTCGATCAGTCAGGTGATCGAACCTCGCAGTGGTGATGTTCGATTCGCAGGCGAGTCGATCCTTGGACTGCGTCCAGACGAAGTCATCCGCCGCGGCTTGGTTCAAGTTCCAGAAGGTCGTCGCGTTTTCCCCAGAATGACCGTGCTAGAAAATCTGATGATGGGCGCATATTTGCGCAATGACGTTGCAGGTGTCGCGCAAGATCTTGGTAAGGTCTACGATCTTTTTTCGGTTCTCAAGGAACGGGGGAGTCAAATTGCAGGCACACTTTCGGGAGGGGAACAACAAATGCTCGCGATTGGCCGCGCTCTGCTCAGCAAGCCGCGACTTTTGATGATGGATGAACCATCCATGGGTATCGCGCCAATTCTTGTCTCAAGAATTTTTGCGGCAATTCGGCAGTTGAATAGTGAAGGTCTGACTGTGCTCCTCGTCGAGCAGAACGCAAGAGCCGCATTGGGACTCTCGGCTCGAGGCTATGTTCTGGAAACAGGATCGATTGGATTCGAAGGTCCATCGAGTGAGCTTCTGAGTGATCCAAGAATTCGAAGTGCATATTTGGGCGACTAAGAAAAGACACAGCCCAAATCAAATCACCACTCGTCGATTGCAGTCAGATGAACTTCTGGTTTTTTGCGCCGCATATCCAACTCCGCCATCTCGTCTGGTCGTTCATCAAATGCAACGCGGTCCACTGAGAAGAAACCTTCAAAGCTCCACTCCGGCATATTTTCTTCTACATGATCATTCACGAGCCGTTCCATTTCTGCAAGGCTTCCCGCTGTCGCCCAGACTGTGATGTATGCGCCTTTTCCACGGCGATCTTGTCGTACCGCAAGAATGATTGCATGCCAGAGCACCATTCCAAGTCGTCGTCCACTTTCATCCACGTTCGCATCGGGATCAACATCCAATTCAAGTCCCCACGCTTCGCGAAGTTGCAGGAGAATTTCATCTAAGTCCGGACTCTGATCATCTTCTGTCCGCAACACTTCGCGCAATTGCGATGGAGGTTCTGGCGAATGATCCAAATCGTGCGGCCATGTCTCCAAGACTTCTCGAAGTCCATGTCGAGCGAGCATCTGTTCGACTTCCCGACGCATATTGATTGGCACATTGATCAAGAGACCCTTCCACGTGTCCAAGAAAATTTCGACAAATGGCTGCTCTGCATTTGCGCCAGCTCCGATGGAACCGTCTTCGAGAAGCAGAGGTTCGAAGCGTTTCCAGACTTTCAGAAAGTCATCAGTTGGAATCATTTCTGATCCGAGATAAATATCCAGCGCGCGGTATGCATCACGCGAGCCAATCTCGACAATTGGCACAACCTCTGCAGGCAGAAAATCAAATGCATCGCGGATGACCGCGCTCAAGCGATCATGACTGAGCACAATGTGAAACGCATATGTGTCAGGGTCGCCATCATCGCCTGGCGTGTATTCGAGCGTGTATCCCTGCTTGGGTGCAGGCAGCGAAATCGGTTCGATCCCAAGGGGGAATTGATATCCCTCAACTTCGGAGCGCTTCAGATCATGGCGTAATTCATACTCGCGCATAATGCAATGTTAGTGGAGGGACCCCTTGAAAAAAACCCCTCGTTCATCCGCTGCAGAAAACGCTTTGACGAGCCATGTCCATTCGGCGCAAAGGTATGGAATCTCGCGCTCATCATGTATGCGGCGAATGGATTGATGCAGCGACTCAGAAAGTGTTGATTGCCATGTGCCGTCGCCGCGATCGCAGAAATATGTTCTGCAACCGGTGGGGCGCTCGCCATGTATCGAGCAAAGCTTTCCGTCGAGATATGCACAAGCGCCTTGTTGCTGCGCATTCGTCGCCGCTGTTGTCGAAATCACGCGCTGAGTATTTCTCCATGTCCACGCCGCTTCCAATCCAGTCACTGCGAGCAGATGATCATGATTCTTGAATTGACAACAGCGGCCACTAGCAAGACAAACTGGCCGATGCAGTTCGACGACTGTTGCGGCATGTTCATGGAGTGCTCTGAGTGCTTCGTCGATCAGCGGATCGGCGGAGAGTCTCCACCAAATCTGCATCGTCTCATCTTGCGGTGGATGTTCTGGAAGAAATGGATTCAACGCGGATTGGTGGGATCACCACGGCGCAGAATGATTGTCGACATGATCTCGCTCGCGCAAGATTCGAATTTGCTCTATCGGATAGAGCGTTCCATTGTCCATTCCATGACATGGTGTCTTCGCTTTCGCCGCCTTCCAAGCCTTTGGAGTCGTCAAATTCTCAGGCCAAAATGGCCATGTTCTGCACTGTGCAGGTCTTGCTGTATAGACCCCGCAGAGCGCTCGGCCAAGTTGGCTGGTTCGGTCAAGAAAGACGCAATCAAATCCGTGTGGAGTTTCAGATTCATTGAGTGAGCGTCGATCTTCAATGGCACGCGTGTACTTCGCTGTGAATTCTTCGTCGGTCAGACCAAGCGCAACAGCCATCGCACGACCTTCATCTGCGGTGTACCAGACAGCTCCAGGACCGCCGGTGCAACAATTGCCGCACTGCGAGCAGGAAAAGCGTAGCCCGTCTTTGTACCACTCTTGCTTCGAGTTTTGGTCCAAGGATTCAGCATCCGAGTTGGTCATAACTTCGATCGTACTCCGTGGAACTTGTCCGACGCGGGGGAATTACACCCCGTCGTCGGCCGCTTCAAATGCCGTGCCTTCGCTGGATTCCAGAATCAATTGTTCCTTCACGGAATTGCCAGAAAGGTCCTTGATTGTTGGTGCCGATCCGATTCGATCTGCTCCGAGGGCTTCGGCTGCCAATGCGGCGGCCTCCATCTCAGCTGCTTCTGTGAATTCTTCACCCGTACTTTCGACGAGGTGCTTGATCACGAGATTGGTATAGATCTCGAAGCCGGTTCCAGCTGGAATGAGATGTCCTAGGAGTACGTTTTCCTTCAAGCCAACGAGAGTGTCGACAGCGCCCTTGAGAGCCGCTTCGGTCAACACCTTGGTGGTCTCTTGGAAACTTGCGCCCGAGAGGAAACTCTCGGATTGCAACGATGCCTTCGTGATTCCCAGTAGGAGTGTTCGTGCGCGTGCAGGCTTTGGCTTGCGAGTCTTGGCGATTGCCTTGCCTGCAAGTTCTGCTTCCGCATTGGCCTGTTTGACTTCGTCCTTTGCGACGAGGCTTCCCTTGACCAATGTTGTTCCACCAGCATCTTCGATTTTCAACATTGAAGTGAGTGAATCATTGATTCCGCGGAAGACATATCGCTCGACCACATCGTTTGGAAGCAGGGTTGTATCCCCGATCTCAACGACGCGAACCTTGCTGAGCATCTGACGCAGAACAACTTCGATGTGCTTGTCAGAAATCGGAACGCCCTGAGCGCGATACACATTCTGCACTTCAGTGAGCATGTATCGATAGAGTTCGTCCTCGCCCTTGATGCCAAGGATTTCAGATGGCGTGAGCGCACCTTCAGTCAGAGCATCTCCAGCTTCGACATTGTCGCCCGAGTGGACCAAGAGACGCTTGCCTTGAAGCACATAGTGATCTTCAGCAAGTTCTTCTTTTGCACCTTCGGCGTGGATTCGGATTGTCATCTTTCCACGACGCTCATTTGGAAGCAATTCGATTCGGCCAGTAATTCGCGCCAACACAGCAGGATCGCGCGGAATGCGAGCTTCGAAGATTTCAGTCACACGGGGGAGTCCACCGACGATGTCTGCGGATCGAGCCGTTCCCTTTGGAGTGAACGCGATTCGCTGACCTGCTTCGATGACCTGTCCATCCTTGACTTCGATGTGTGCCTTCGCTGGAAGATGGTGGAGATCGAGAACCTTGCCGGTTTCGTCTTCAATCGTCAAGCGCGGATGCTTTTCACCCTTGTGCTCGATGACAACCATTTCATCCTTATTAGCCTTGCGTTCAATGCGAACAGTTTCGCCTTCTTGAATATCTCGGAAGTGAATTGTTCCACTCTTTTCAGCAAGAATTGGTGAAACGTGCACGTCCCATTCAATAACAGCATGACCCTTCTTCACTTGTTCGCCAGCATTCGACAACAAGATGGCTCCGTAAGGAACTTTATACTTCTCAAGTTCGCGACCCTTCGCATCAAGCACGCGGACTTCTCCAGTCTTGCGCAAAGCGATTCGGTATGGAACTGCTGCAGCGGTGACTTTCGCTTCGCCGCAATCGACATATTCGATCGTTCCAGCTTGCGTGACCTTCCACTGATTTTCCGTTGTGGCACTGACGGCGATTCCACCTGTGTGGAAAGTACGCATCGTCAACTGAGTTCCAGGCTCGCCGATGGACTGCGCTGCAATGATTCCCACTGCAAGACCTTCTTCAACCAACTTGCCGGTGGACATGTCCATTCCGTAGCAGGTTGCGCAAACGCCGCGAGGAGTTTGGCAGGTGAGTGGGCTTCGCACATAGACAGTTCGCACGCCGAGATCTTCGATGAGTCGAGCCTTCTCAACAGTGATGATCTCATTGCGCGCAACAATCGTTCGGTCCGTTCGTGGATCGACGATGTTCTCGCAACTTGTACGGCCCTTGAGCACGTCACGCAACGGAACATCGACTTCTTCGCCTTTGTAAACAGCTTCCTTGGCGATGCCACGAGTTTGCTTGCAATCGTGCTCGATCACAACGACGGACTGTGCAACGTCGCACAGTTTTCGCGTGAGATAGCCCGAATCTGCAGTCTTGAGCGCAGTATCGGAAAGACCCTTACGCGCACCGTGTGTCGAGGAGAAATACTCGATGACGGACAATCCTTCGCGGAAGTTCGACTTGATCGGTGTTTCCATAATCTCGCCACTCGGCTTCGCCATCTGTCCGCGCATGCCGGCCAGCTGCTGCATCTGAGTCTTGTTTCCTCGAGCGCCCGAGTCCATGAACAAGAACACGGGATTGAGGTATCGAGCAGATGGACTTGCAGGAGAAGGGGATCCTGGAACATTTCCAGCGACATGCTTCGTTCCAGCAACTTGATTTCGTCGATCGGTCTTGAGCGATTCCAACACCATCGCAGAAAGTCCGTCGCGACACTTGGACCAAGCATCCATCACGCGATTTCGTCGTTCGTCATCGGTGGTGTTGCCGTCGTCATAATCCTTACGAGCTTGATCGACCTTCTTCTGACTTTCAGCGATCAGTTTTTCCTTGTTTTCAGGAATGTGCAGATCGGTGATGCCGAATGAAAGCCCACTGGTTGTACTGGCCTTGAATCCAGTTTCTTTGAGCGCATCGAGCAACTCGATGGTCGCCGCTTTTCCTCGACGAGCGAATGTGTCGTCGATGACGCGAGCTGCACCTTTCTTGCCAAGAGCGCAGTTGTAAAACGGCATTCCCTGTGCAAGAATTTCGGAGAAGATCACGCGGCCAACGGTCGTGCGGATACGGCGATGAGCCGCAGTCGGGACAGGAGCATCGTTTGCGCCGTTGATGACCTCGGTGAATCGATCAAGTCGAATATCCGCCCATTCGTGCACGCCAATCTTGCGGAGTTCGTGCGCCAAGAGGAGTTCGTTGACGCTTGAGAAAGTCGGAACCTTCGAGCGTTTTCCTGGTTGATCCACTGGTGGTTCGATCGGTGCCGCAGTCAAGAAATAGACGCCCATGACGATGTCCTGTGAAGGACTGACGATGGGATTTCCGTTCGCTGGACTGAAGATGTTGTGCGTGCTCATCATGAGCACGGAAGCTTCGACTTGCGCTTCGAGAGAGAGCGGCAGATGCACCGCCATCTGATCGCCGTCGAAGTCTGCGTTGTATGCCGCACAGACAAGAGGATGAACCTTGATCGCATTTCCTTCGACGAGCACTGGCTCGAAAGCCTGGATACCCATTCGATGGAGTGTTGGAGCACGATTCAAAAGCACTGGATGATTCTTCGTGACTTGTTCGAGAATGTCCCAGACTTCAGGAGCTCGACGCTCAAGCATTCGCTTGGCACTCTTGATCGTGTCTGCAAGACCATGTTCCTTCAGCTTGCGGATAATGAAAGGTTGGAACAATTCAAGCGCGATCTTCTTTGGAAGTCCGCACTGCCAGAGTTTCAATTCTGGTCCGACGACGATGACCGACCGCGCCGAATAATCAACGCGCTTGCCGAGCAGATTCTCGCGGAATCGACCTTGCTTACCTTTGATCATGTCCGTGATGGACTTGAGCGGACGATTGCTCGAACCGAGCACTGGTCGTCGGCAACGACCGTTGTCAAACAACGCATCGACTGCTTGTTGCAACATTCGTTTTTCATTGCGGATGATGACTTCTGGTGCATTGAGATCCATCAACTTCTTCAAGCGATTATTTCGGTTGATGATGCGTCGATAGAGATCGTTCAGATCGCTGGTGGCAAAGTTGCCACTTTGAAGCAGAACAAGTGGGCGAAGTTGCGGCGGGATCACTGGGATCACATCGAGAACCATCCATTGTGGTTCGTTGGCAGATCCACGAATCTGCTCGACCAACTTCAGTCGCTTCGAGAGATCCTTTGCCTTTTGCTTGCTCTTTGTCTCATTCAATTCCACGCGAATTTCTGCAGCGATTGCATGAAGATCGAGCAGGTCAGGGGAGAGGAGTTCGCGAATAGCTTCAGCGCCCATCATGGCGGTGAACTTGCTGCCGTGCTTGGCAACCATTTCGCGATATTCATCGTCGGTCAAGACTTGTTTGAATTCAAGATCCGTCGAACCTGGATCAGTGACAACATAATCCTGGAAGTAGACAACCTTTTCGATGTCGCCAGTTCGCATACCAAGCAGCGTTCCGAGTCGACTTGGAAGAGCCTTGAAGAACCAAATGTGAACTGCAGGTGCAGCGAGATTGATGTGTCCCATGCGCTTTCGTCGGACACGCGAATGAGTCACCTTCACGCCGCAACGGTCGCAGATGATTCCTTTGTACTTCGTTCCCTTGTACTTACCGCAGGCGCATTCATAATCACGCTCTGGTCCGAAGATCCGCTCGCAGAACAGACCGTCCCGTTCGGGGCGGTAGGTTCGATAGTTGATGGTTTCGGGTTTCTTGACTTCGCCGAAGCTCCAGCTTCGGATGTCATTTGGGCTCGCGAGTTGAATGCGAACCGCTCCGTAGTCATTGACACGATCGAAAACGCTTTCTGCCATGCTGTTCATAGTGGATCTTTCGAATAAGGAGTCAGAGTCTGAATCAGAACAAATCAGTACCAATCAAACGAATCACACAGTTCAGAGAACCGGCGCGGCCGCTTCGCCGCCAACCTTTTCAAGCTGAATGTTGAGACACAATCCCTTGATTTCTTGGCACAACACATCGAAGACCACTGGCATTCCTGCCTGCAGCGTGTTGTCGCCCTTCACCATCGACTCATAGATCTTCTGGCGACCTTCAGTATCGTCGCTCTTGACTGTCAGAAGTTCTTGGAGCACATATGCCGCGCCGTACGCTTCAAGCGCCCAGACTTCCATTTCGCCGAATCGCTGGCCGCCTGTGCGAGCCTTGCCGCCGAGAGGTTGCTGAGTGATGAGGCTGTATGGTCCAGTCGATCGCGCATGAATCTTGTCATCCACCAAGTGATGGAGTTTCAAGAGATACATGTATCCAACTGAAGTGCGTTGGTTGAACGATTCGCCGGTTCGACCGTCGTAAAGTTGAACCTTGCCGTCTTCTGGCATCAGCGCGAGCAATTCGTTTGGACGACCAGGATTTTCTCCCGTCTTCTCGAACGACGCAACGCGTTGATTGACATGCGTATTCGCTTCACGAATGGCGTCGAAAATTTCAGACTCCTTCGCGCCGTCGAACACTGGAGTGATTGCTTGGAAACCGAGGATGCGTGCAGCCCATCCAAGATGTGTTTCCAGAATCTGTCCAACGTTCATACGACTTGGTACGCCGAGGGGATTGAGAAGAACTTCAACTGGAGTTCCGTCTTCCATAAATGGCATGTCCGCTTCTGGAACGATTCGGGCGATAACGCCCTTGTTTCCGTGGCGTCCTGCCATCTTGTCGCCAACCGACAATTGTCGCTTGGTTGCAAGATAGACCTTGACCATTTCGAGAACTCCAGATGGAAGTTCGTCGCCGCGCTTCATGTGATTGACGCGTCGTTCCTTCTCGCGCAAAAGTTTCTGGATGCGAGGCCAGAATTGTCCATAGGTGACCATCGCGAGATCGCGTGATTCCTTGGAGCCTTTGATCCACTTCTCGCTGAAGCCATCGATCTGTTCGATGATGACGTCTGGAATATCACTCGCACCGATCTTCTGTCGTGTCGACGGATCGACCATTTCAGTTCCGATGATGCGATTGATTTCGCTTGCCATCTGGCGGAAAAGTTGAATGGCTTTCGCATCCATCGACTGTTCGAAAGTCGAAATTTGCTTCTTGAGCAATTTCTTCTGTTCGTCAGTTTGATGTTGACGTCGGCTGAAACTTTTCGTTCCGATGACGACGCCTTCGGTTCCTGCTGGAACATCAAGCGAGTCATTCTTCACATCTTCACCTGCGCGTCCGAAGATCGCATGGAGAAGTTTTTCTTCTGGGGACAATTCGCTCTTGGACTTTGGGCTGACCTTGCCGACGAGAATGTCGCCTGGCATGACGCGAGCACCAACACGAATCACGCCGTGCTCATCCAAATTGCGAAGGGCACTTTCGGAAACGTTTGGGATATCCGCGGTGAACTCCTGACGGCCCAGTTTCGTCTCGCGCACTTCAACATCGAATGATTCGATATGAATTGAAGTGAACGTATCGTCTTTGACCAGCCGTTCGCTGATCACGATTGCATCTTCGAAGTTGTAACCGTCGAAGGTGTTGAATGCCACAAGGACATTCTTTCCGATTGCGAGTTCGCCTTGGCTGGTGCTTGCACCGTCTGCAAGAATTTCTCCGGCCTTGACTTTCTGCTTCAGTTGAACGATCGGCTTTTGATTCTGGCAGGTTTTCTCGTTCAGCCCGACGAATTTGCGAAGAGCATATTCGTCTGCGTTGTCAATGATGATTCGTTCCGCATCGACAAAGGTGACGATGCCAGCGCGTTCAGCTCGAACAATCATTCCACTCGAACGGCCGACAACTCTTTCCATGCCTGTTGCGACGAGCGGTGGATCGACCTTGATCAACGGCACAGCCTGTCGCTGCATGTTGGATCCCATGAGCGCACGATTCGCATCGTCATGCTCGAGGAAGGGGATGAGTGCTGCGGACACGCCGACTGTTTGCTTCGGGCTGATGTCAACGAATTGAACTTCCGTGGATTCGGATGTGACGAGTTCGCCACCCTTGCGGACGAGAACAAGATCTTGATCGATCTTGCCCGACTCGCTGACCGTTTCGCTTGGAGCCAAGATGCTCTTGATTTCTTCGTCTGCGCGCAAACGAACCGTCTTGCCGGTCGCCTTGCGGGACGTGATCTCTCTATAAGGAGTAAGCAAGAATCCGTAATCGTCGACTTCAGCATAAATACCCAAGCTGGCGATGAGTCCGATGTTGGCGCCTTCGGGCGTTTCAATCGGGCAGATTCTGCCGTAATGGGAAATGTGCACGTCGCGCACTTCGAATCCTGCACGCTTGCGATTCAATCCGCCTGGTCCCAGCGCCGAAAGGCGTCGCTCGTGAACGAGCATGGAAAGCGGGTTGGTCTGATCAACGACCTGCGACAATTCGCTTCGACCGAAGAAGAATTCGATCGCACTTGAGATGGACTTGGAATTGACCAAGTCCGCAATCTTGTACGACGTATCCGTTGGATCCTTCACGCTCATGCGCTCTTGAACCGTGCGCTTCAACTTCAAGAATCCCTTGCGCATTTCTTCTGTTGCAAGTTCGTCCAAAGTTCGCAGACGACGATTTCCCAAGTGATCGATGTCGTCGATGTGAGCGCGTGATCGTCGATTTGGATCGGCTGGTCGTCGCAACTCCATGATGTATCGAATGACAGCGAGGAAATCTTCGGCGCGCAAGTGTTGCGCAGTTTCGCCGACCTGCTTGTACTGAGGATCATCCGCAAATTTTCGATTCACGCGGAATCGTCCGACTCGTCCAAGGCGATAACGATTCGTGTCGAGGAATTTTTCCGCGAAAAGATCTTTCGCCTTTTCAGTCTGCGGTGGATTTCCTGGTCGCAGTCTTGCATAGAGGCGAAGCAGTGCTGCTTCGTATTCCGTTGCTTCAGCGAGGAAGTCCAACTTTTCTTCGGCAAGTGTGTTCAAGATCAGCGGATCGCCAGGATTGCAGATCGCACGAACCGTCTTGAGAGGGCTTGCTTGAATGACGCCGACCTTGTCGCCGAATGCAACGCCGATCTTGCAGAGTTCTTCGCCTGTGTCTTGATCGATGATCAATTCAGCTGAATAGTGCTCTGGCTTGAGTTTCTCAACTCGAACATCTTCGACTTCATAGAACAATTCAAGAATCTTTTCAGAACTCGAGAACTTCTCATCCATCGCACGAAGGAAGGTGGTTGCGGCCAACTTCGTCGATTGGTCGATGCGCATCGCCAAGACGTCCTTCTTTGTGACTTCCAATTCGATCCATGATCCGCGCTCTGGAATGATGCGCGCACTGTGCAGTGGTCGGTCGCCGAAACTTGAGGCAATCGAAAAATCGACGCCGGGCGATCGATGCAACTGACTGACGATCACGCGCTCGGAACCATTGACAACGAATTCGCCACCACCGAGAAGAATCGGAATGTCGCCAAGATAAATATCTTCTTCGAGAACATCCGTGGAGTCTTCGCGCTTCAGACGCATCTTGACTCGCCATGGATATCCATAGGTCAATCGAAGTTCGCGACATTCTGATTCGGTGTGCTGAGGCTCACCAAATGAGTATGAGACGAATTCTAATTTCATGTTCCCGTCGTAACTCTCGATCGGAAAGACTTCGCGCAAAAGAGACTGAAGTCCCAAATGCGTTTTTCGTTCTTCATGAACGAGATCCTTTTGCAGGAAGCGTGTGTACGCATCCTGTTGGACTCGAGTTAAATTCGGGACGGGGATCGCGTCGCCGCGCTTCGAATAGTCACGGACGTTTCTTGTGGTCATAGTTACCTCTGAAAGTTCTCGTTCCAACCCAATGCACCATCACGATCGATAGAATGAATTCGCTGAGCGTATTTTTTCTGTCGAAGTTTCGTGACTTTCCAAACAAATTTTGGGGCGCGTGCCAAGTCCCGAAGGGTAGCAAGCACCATGCCAAAAGCGCAAGGGGGGCGAGATGATTTTCTTGACATTTTTCAGATTTATTTGTTATTGGGGTGTTGGCGGGTGGCCAGACCTTCGCGACTGAGGGGGGCTCGGTTTCAGGGGCATAAAAAAGCCCCGCCTAGAAACAGGCGGGGCTTGAGAATCAATAGAAAACGAATGATCTCGATCAGTCAGATCACTTCAGGACGACTTTGCCGCCAGCTGCTTCGAGAGCTGCCTTGAGCTTTTCAGCGTCTTCCTTGGAGAGGTTCTCTTTGATCGCCTTCGGGGCTGCATCAACAAGATCCTTTGCTTCCTTGAGACCGAGTCCAGTTGCCTCACGGACAACCTTGATGACATTGATCTTCGTTGCGCCGGAATTTTCCAGCAGAACGGTGAATTCGGATTGTTCAACAGCTGCAGCAGCGCCACCACCATCACCTGCGGCCATCATGACGGCTCCACCAGCGGCTGGTTCGATACCGTACTTTTCCTTCATGTATTCCGCCAATTCGACTGCTTCCTTGAGGGTCAGCGAGGCGATGGAATCTCCCATTGAGGAAATCTTTGCTTCAAAAGTTTTCGCGTCAGACATTTCGATACTCCTTCAAATTATGCTCCCCATAGGCGACACCACGAGGTGTCATTTCATCCCCGAAGGGACCAGTGGAGTGCGGTTCTAAATCAGATCAGTTCAACTCGCCTTCGCGGCGATTGTTTCGCCCTTCTCGAGGCGAGTTTGGATTTCCTTGACGACGCCGAGGAGGCGTGATCCTGGTGCGATGACCGTGCCAACGAGTTTTCGGGCAGGTGAGAGCACCAAAGTAATAAGTTGTGATTGAG
>Ga0209086_10001774_pt1 | contig 17342 bp, 14 predicted proteins | sample M_130207_XF_Meta_FD_187312 | JGI IMG/M metagenome (GOLD analysis project Ga0209086, IMG submission 187312) | Freshwater microbial communities from Lake Montjoie, Canada to study carbon cycling - M_130207_XF_MetaG (SPAdes) (version 2) | ecosystem: Environmental > Aquatic > Freshwater > Lake... | reverse complement strand
GAAGAGGAAGAAAAAGAAAAAGAAGAGGAGAAAGAGAAAGAAACAGAAGAAGAAATAAATAAATAAAGGGCTTCCTTATTTACAACAAAAAATATATCCGTTAAATATATGAGTTTAGAACCCACTGAAGAATTAATATTAAGTGTTGTTATATTCGGTCATGGGTGCGAAGATTTTCTAAATCCATTCCCCATAGAATCCGATATCGGCGAATATTACAGAAATAATGTCAGAGTATACAGCACACCAACAGTTCCTGATATTACCAGTATTATGGCACCAACAAAAGTAAAACACATTGTCGACAATATTAGAAGTAAATTTACAGATATTCCCGAAGCAGAAACAAGAGAAATTGTAAACAGCGTTAAAGAAGAGATTCGCTCCGAATATCAAGCATCCGTTGCAAGAACAGACCAGCTTGGCATATTTAAAACCGATCCAACTTTTAAACGGAATGTTGAGCCCAGGTATATAAGTCAGGCTTCCAATTTAGTTGCTTATTTAGCAAACAAAGAATTCTGGTTTTACGATGAAAATGAAGAGGAAGAAATAAAAACACCAATACAAAAAAGAACTTATGAAAATATCGGCATGCATGTAACCGATATACGACGCAAAATCACGGATTCGGCGGGTGAAATTCGATACGAACAAGTCCCGTTACCGCCTCAGCGTCTTTCCGTTTATTTTAATTTGAGCTACAAAGATGGGGTTAAAAATATTGTTAAGCACATACAAAAGGAACTGGGGATAAATACTGATATAAAAGAGATCGCTCGGATTCTAGGATTCGACCGACCCAAGCAAAAGGACAGACTGAAAATGATAACGCTGGTCGAATTATTTGAGTTTTTTAAAGCATGTCATATCGATTATGTAAACATTTTTGATTTGACTTGTAGGTCCTGTAAAACACGACGCTTAAATGAAACCGAAATCGCGAATATTGGTAATTTTGAAAGCAGTGTTTCTAGAAATACCAAGGCCTTTGGTAAAAACCTTGGTAAAACCTCTGGTAAAACCTCTGGTAAAAACCTTGGTATTTCAAGGAAATCTAAAAGGCCGAAATCTAAGAGGCCGAAATCTAATAGGCCGAAATCTAAAAGGCCGAAATCTAAGAAAAGGATTTAATCTTTAATGTTTTATTTTTTTGTTGGTTTCTACATTTGAGGCTTTTTGTTTTTAAACTTTTACCACCTCGTCTAGCTCGTTCCCTTGGCCGTTCTCTTGGCCGTTCTTGTGCTTTTTCTTTTTCTTGTATTTTCGCCTGCTCTTCCTTTAACTTTTCATTCGCATCATATTCCATTTCATACCCATATGCTTCTTTTAATTCTCTTGGTCTATATTGATAATTAAATAAATCCGCCAACGATTTTCGAATTTTTTCAAATGTGTTATTACACTTCATCGCATATTTTTTTATTTTTCCCACATCGGTTCCCGGATATAATTCCAGTTCAATTGTTATATAATACGACAATTTTGATTTATTTTCTTTTGCCAAATTGTATTGAAAATTGTGCTGATAATAATCTGAGCTTTGTTGCTGACCATAAGGTAGTTGCCCATAAGGTAGTTGCCCATAAGGTAGTTGCCCATAAGGTGGTTGTCTGTAAGGTGGTTGTCCATATTGTTGCTGTCCGTATGCGGGTTGACCATATTGCTGCGGTCCATAAGGCGGTTGCCCGTATTGCTGCGGGCCATATTGCTGACCATAAGGTGATTGTCCGTAAGGTTGTTGCCCGTAAGGTTGTTGCCCGTAAGGTTGTTGCCCGTACGCGGGTTGACCATAATGTTGTTGCCCGTAAGGATTATTCTGTTGAGCAAAATTATAATATTCTTTGCTGGGTCTGTCCGCGCCTCCGATAAATAAATCATCATCTGATCCATCCGAGTCATCTGATTGACTAGCAGACCCGCCTTTTAAATAACTTTTAATTTTATCATTATTCATTATTTTGTTATATTCGGCCATATCGCCGTCACTTAAAAATGCTTTATTTTTTTGTATATATTTTTGTAACGGTGACACCAGAGTATTAAGATTAGCTTGTTGACTCGGTGTTAAAGATTCTTTAATGGATAAAAAAGCATTTATTTTCCGGAGCCTTCCTTTATTTACATTCAATTCGGTTATTTTTTCGTCTACTGAATCTTTTAATTCAGTAAGTAGATCAGAAAATGTATCTATCTCTTTCAAAAAATCATATTTGGGTTCTTCTGTTGTGTATATTTTTAAATCCTTTAAAAAGGCCAACCTTCTTTCTAAATCATGGATTTCTTTTAGCGTATTTCCGATGGTGTCGGATTTTAATTGATTGGAATCATTTAATTGATGTAATGCCTTTATTCTTTTATAAATAAGAGCAGATTCTTCTGTAAGACCTGTTACTTTTTCGGCTGTAAGTATTTCATTCAGTTTTTTAGTAATATCCTCTTTATGTTTAGCTATGTCTCGGTTTATTTGCGGTAAGAAATTTGAGGTTTGCTTAGTGGCACGACCGGATTTACTTTGGCGGTCAGGGTCCAGTTTATATTCTTCTTTTGCTAATTTTTCCTTTAAATTATTTAATTTATTATCGGTTTTTAATTGTTTAATTATTTCGGGTATATTGATTGAATCTTCGTTGGATTTTTTACTTGATTTAACCCCGGATGCTTCAGCAGAATGGTCGACATTTGATTTCGTCGTGCCTTGAACGAGCTGTATATTTATAGGAAAGGTCGACATTTTTTCGAGATCTGAAACAGGTACATCAGCTATAACTGGCGTAGAATCAGATTCTATAAGAGTAATTGAATTTTCAGGTGTATTTTCCGTTGTTCCCATGTCGTCGTACTTGATGTTATAAGTATTGTCAGTATTAACTTGGGTTATTTTACCAGGATGTTGTCTATTATTTGCATCAGTATAATTGACTCTATCGCCTGCAATAAATTTTGATGTCAGTAAAGGACTAATATTATAAGCAGAATCAAGATCAATGGAAGAAGCACTACGACCACTAGAAGCAGACCCATGACCACTAGAAGCAGACCCATGACCACTAAAAGGACCACTAGGACCACTAGAAGCAGAAGACCTACGAACACACCCCATGTCATACCACGCAGTAAAAAAAACGAGTTGGTTATCTATATCTGAAAAAAGGGTTGTGCCCTCGTAATTTCCAATAATTTGATATTTAATTAATGGCGTTACTACTACTGGCGTTACTACTGGTCCTACTGCTGGTCCTACTGCTGCTGCTGAAGTGCTTTTTAATAAAAATATACAATTTTCGTTATTTAATAGTAGATTATTTATAGGATTACATTGAATTTGTATTAATTCAGGAAGAATAGTATACTCTATTATATAAATATTAATATCTAATATTTCTTTGAAAAGGTTGATTATGTTGGTCTCGGTCACAAGCGGCACAGTCACAAGCGGCACAGGCGCAGGCGCAGTCGCAAGCAAACTGATATTATTATCTGTCAGTAATCTTTTTAAGCTATCCAATGTAAACCGCTTGACACCGGAACTCGGCTCGATGTCCGCATATAAATTTATTGTAACCGCATTTAATCTATCTAATCTCTTATTTAATATCAAACATACAGAGTTTAAAATTTGTTCAAGTCCGTCTCCATCCACCTGATATATTATCCATTTTTGAAACATATCTTGTAAATTTGGCACATAATCAAGATCCAATTCATACACAAGTCTATTAAACATCAGTGTTTTTGTTTTATCGATTTTTGGTGCGTTGATATCCTTTTCAAAATAAGAAAAGGCGACGATTTGGGTCACTTCAGAAATCGCATCAAACCCGTCTAATAATTGATTACATTTATCTACAATACCCTTTTCACTGATTTTTAAGTGTAATAACTTTTTAAACTCGTCGCATAATTTATCCTGTTTTTCTAATGTGCTTCTAATATACCTATCTTTATGCTGTTGAATAAAAATATCATCGCAAATATTTCTGATTTGATCTCTAACTACTTCTATGTTACCCATTTGTTTTGTTTCTAATCGTTTGGTTTCTATTAAAATAGAGGGTATAACAACAAAATTAGCATAAGTAGCGTCAAATTCTAGCGGTGCGGTTTCAGTATAATCAGACAAATTGATATAGTGTGTTCTAGCAATATCTGGCATATATAATTCAGGGGTTAATTCACGATCTACTTCTATGAGGCTTCCAAACATCTGTTGGGTTGCATTTAATACTGCCTGTGAAACAGCAGCAAAAGGATTTCCAAGACGAGGAGCAGGAACAACAGGAAAAATATAATTAAATGATACTAAAGAACAATAATACACCAAATACAATTTGAGCATAATTAAATCCATACTGGTAATATTCTGTTCCGCTAAATAGAAATGATTTTGTCTTAAACACTTTATTTGTAATAAATGGGTTATTAATATAATACAATCATACAAGTCGCTCTCTAATTTAAATAATTTAATATATTTTTCTTCTTCTGTTTTTTTGTCCTCGGTCATGAAATAAACACCTTCGTCATCTACTAGTTTCCATTGTTGAATTGGTTTAGTTTTTTTAGAATTAAACAATTTTGTCTTTTTCTCATCGACCCAATCGACCTTTTTAGAAAACCAGTCGCCTATAGCGCCCTTTATTTCTTTTAAATCGGTAACTGTTTCCGCTTCTATCCCAGAAAAATTTGGATAAGTTTGAATCAATGCGTCATAAGTAATTCTAGGATTGTCGTTTTTAAACGCGATTGTTACTTCCGTTTGCTCGAAATAATATTTAATCATAGTCGTCACCAATGTTTCTATTTCGCTGTAATATATTTTCCAAACACACCAATCATTTACATAATATGACATGTTAACCATAGACAAATATATACCCAATTGTTTGCGCGAAGCAATCAATAAAAATGGTTTCGCAATATACAATTCTGTCAGTTCATTCATATTCATATTGAATAATAGTTCTTTTTCTCTTGTTAATTTGGTAATTTTTGTTTTTAAATGAAGAGTGTTTTTACAAAGAGCATTACAATTGGGGTCGGTATCGTTTGTAGGTATGTCCGCGCTTAATTTTTCATATATTCGAATATCGGTGTCGATACACATGTCTACCAATCCCGCGGTTTCTTTGTAATATTCGATGCTTTTCGTGTATATCTTTTTATACTCCTTTAAAAAATCTACAATGCTGTTAAAATAGTTGCGCTGATTTTCATATAACTGTAATAATTTCGTCGACATTTCTACCAAGGATTCCATAATCTGAGCTTGATAATCGAATAGTTCTTCGCATTGTTCTGGCACTAGTGCTAACGAAGCTTTTATTTCCTTTATTTCATCTGGAGTAAGAGGAACAAGAGGATCAACAGTGTCATACACCAGTGTATTAAAAATACTCTTTGAAGTATTATCATAGAGAGCCTGGACGCGACCTATTTCATATTTTATTTCAAGATAATCGTTTCTACTTTCAAATAATATTTTTTTAAAATCCAGATATCGTCCATATGTATTAATTAGTAGGTCGCTATCAGGGCCTTTATTATCTTCTGTGAATTTCGCGAATTCAACCGGTTCCAGTAATAACGACATCGTAATTGGGTCAGTAGATAAATCAGTTTCATTAATAAAAAGAACAGGATAATTTTTAGGAAGATTCCGGCTTTCTTCTAGAAATTGGTCAGAATAGTCCGATTCAGTGCCTAAATTTAGAGGCGTTCTTTTTTCAAAGGTTTGTCCATTTTTAAGATTATTAAGCGTTTCGTCCTTTTTTGTTTTCATAGTGCCGACTGACTCCGGGTATTCCGCTTCTATCAATTTCATTTCATCTTCCGCTTCTTTTAACGCATTTTTATACGATAAATTTGTATACGGTGACATTAGTTTGCCTGTTGGTTTTGTGTCGATGGACCAATCGTTTTTTCTCCATTTAATTCCCAAAATAGTATATGGTCTTTTATTAATGTAAAATAGACCATTGATTTTGAATAAACTGGCGAGTGTTAGCTGAATATTTTTATTAATTAAATCTTCTTCCATTGCTTCTTTTAGGGTTCGTTCCTTTTGTAAATTTAACAGTTTTAAAGGGTTTTTTTGAAAATTAAATGTTTTGCCGATGTTGCGATTGATAAAGCTGTCAAATTGGTTTGCTTCGAAAAATTGGGTATATTTAGAATCAGGTGGCGCATTTGGCGGAATATCGGTGATGGCTCCTTTGATATATCTGACAAGGGGGTCGAAATACACGGTATTGCTTTTTGAGGTCGGGACAGTCATGTATGGTTCGTATAACATTTTGGTGTGATTTGGAATTATACTTTTAACGAAAATAGTAATTGTATTGGGAATATTTGGTTGTTTTTTTTTATTGTTTTTATTATTTTTATTATTGTTACTGGTATTGTTTCCATTGTTTCTGGTATTGTTATTGTTACTAGTACTATTGTTTCTGCTATTATTATTATTATTGTTTCTGCTATTATTATTGTTACTATTGTTTCTGCTATTATTATTGTTACTGGTACTATTGTTACTGGTACTATTATTATTGTTTCTGCTATTATTATTATTATTGTTACTGCTATTATTATTAGTATTGTTACTGCTGAGACCAGCATTTCTTCCAGCGTTTCTTCTTTCGCTTCCGCTTATGTCTCTGTATTTGGCTCTGTCTCTTCTGTCACTGGCTCTGGCATCGTTTCCTAATATTGTGTCATCATATTCATATTCGTCATCGTCATCGTCATCATCATAATTATTCATATTTATAATAGAAATAGATTTTTAAATTCTTATAACAACTTTATCATTCTTTGTTATAAGAAACTTGAAATTGAAATCAAAATTGAAATCGAAATTACAATAAATTTTTATAATTTTCCTTCAAAAAATTATGGTATAAAGTAAAGGAATGCTTTTGTTTTTTGAATTCATTTTCGCGCCTAGCCTTCTCTAAAATAGAAATAGCATTATTAATTTCTTGTTCATTAATAACTCCGTCATTGTTCGTATCTACCGCACTGGCAAACACTCTAAATTTTGCCGGGACGACACAATAAGGGCTTTCTTCATTAAATAAATGATCAGATAAAACTGTAAAAACAGCGGTCAGTATTAGCGCTGTATAAATGTCACGAGTCCCCATCCATGCCATAGCAAAAACAAGAATCTGTTTGGTTATATTCAATTTAAGATACTCTTCTGTGGAACGACTAAATTGTATTGCTATAAATTTAGAACCAACATTTAACAAAATCATAACTATGCCGGCAAAAAATTTGCTATTATTTAGAAACATTATATGATTATGAATGAAATCTAATGAATTGTAAACTAGATTTGCCATTACTATTATAATATATAAAAATACAATAATACAAAACAAAACAATAATTTGTTAGTTCAGGTTCAGTTCAGGTTCAGATTTAAACACGAGCATAAGAAGAAACAAATGTTTCTGTAGAAGTGGTAGTGGCGGTCGATTCGCTTGGGCTCACTTCCTCGGAGGAGAAATTTGTCTTGTCTACGGGGATTGTTTTAGAACTTTTAGCTTGTATCGAGTCGTGTATCGATGTCTTGTCGACACCTTGCTCTTCCATTTTAGCTTGTGCTTGTGCCTGTATTTCACTGAGTATTGATTTTGATTTTGACTCAATATCGCCAAGCATCGCCGCATTAGCTTTTGCTTTTTCCTTCATCTTATCTTTAGTCTCTACCGAAACCGTAGCACTGTCGCTGGACGAACCATCCGCATTATCATCGCCAATTGTTTCATTATCAAATCCCTCCATAAAAAACATATTTGATGCTATAATTAGGCATAATGCGGCCAATAATCCTAAAGTAACATTAAACATAGTGAAAAATATAACGACAGCAATCAATACTACTCTTCCTAAAATATTCCTATATAAATTAAATAAAACTCTTGGTTTTAGTATTAATGCCACGACAAGTAATAAAAATAATCCAAAGATCCCATACTTATTATACATTCTATATAAATAAAGTAATATATTTTTATTCGGCTTGAAAGTAAATTGGTAAATGGATTGTTATTTCAGAGCAGTTTTTAAATAATTATCTTGTTTTTTATTAAGAGAATGTCTTTAGCAAGTACAGCAGCACCATTTAATGACGATAATCAATTTTACAGTGAAGCGAATAAAGAGGATACGCCCATAAATCGAAAACGCCTAGCATCGTCGTCTGCTCATAATAAAACTCAAAAGCGAATGCTGCCGATAGATTTCAATTCTGAAAAAGTCAATAACGTTTTACAATCTATTCACAATAATTCAAATGATAATGAGTTGGGTGATTTCAATCCTAAAAGAAATCAAGCGTCCGCCTCGTCGGCGTCGTCGGCCTTATCGGGCTTATCGGGCTCGTCGGGCTTGTCGTCCTTGTCGGGCTCGTCGTCCTTGTCGGCCTTGTCGGCCTTGTCGCAGGTTCCATTAAATCCCTTAAATAAGCTGCTCGCCCCCCCGGAGTCCATGCGAGAGAAAGAGGGATTTGATAACAATATAGACGCAAGCACAAATTCTATACCAGTTCCTCTAGATAATGAAGAAATGGAACTACAGGAGCTTCAATCCGCCTTCTTAAATGACGCGCAAGTGAGAGACTATTATAGAAAGTTGGTTCCTAATTTTCAAAACAAAGCACCTACTTCTACGCCCATGGACAATTCAGGCTCGGGTTCGACGAATAAAATGTATTACAAGGAAAGATCGATGAACCAAAGCAGTAACGGACAAAGCAGCTACGGACAAAGCAGCTACGGACAAAATGATGCTCTATTAAATAAAATAAATTACATGATTAATCTTTTAGAAGACCAACAAGATGAACGAACTAACAATGTTACCGAGGAAGTAGTGCTGTACTCTTTTCTAGGCATTTTCATCATATTTGTGGTGGATAGCTTCGCACGCGTCGGCAAATATACGAGGTAATAATATTTCATTTCATTTCATTTTATGTATATTATAATATACATAAAATGAAATGAAATATTCTAAATACGAATTAATGTAGCCGTAATTGGGCTGTATATTATGTGTATATTATTAAATTGTAAATATTTTTTTAAAAAAATTTCAGATATAATTGACTTTTGTTTCGAATATTCTAACAAAAAATAGAAAGAATTCCCATATATAATTCCAATATTAGGTTTTGCAATACATAATCTATCATTTACTCCCAAATACGAATGTTCTTTTGGTATGATTATATTATTATTATCTAATAAATTAAATACAGATGGATTTATTTTTGTATGTAATGCTTGATCCGGGCGAGTAAACATAACATAATCATAATCAGATTGATATTCTTTAAATAAATTTGTTACCATTTTTTTCGAATGTTGCGATAATACCATGTTTCTAACAAAAAAACACATTTTTTCAAAAGTGGGCGCACAGCCTGCCCAGTCAGATAACTTTGCAAAATATTTTGGTACCTTTAGCATTTTTTCAACCTTATTTTGATTTTCAATGATATAATATTTGGCATTTAATAATTTATAACTTTCATTATCATAATCATTTATTTTTGTATTAATATAAGGATTCGTATAAGGCGTTGGCAGTATATATGTATGGATAAATATATCATATTCTATATTATTTTCAGTTAATACATCAAATATGTTAGTTTTCAAGGATGAGTATACATCTTTTAGGCTGCGAGTAAGTCCGAAAAATAATATGGCAACTTTTTTTTGTTTGTAATTATTCATATTATAATATTATAATATTATAATATTATAATATGTATTTTTTATCCGTTTTAGCTCAATTTAAAAATGAAACCATGAATTTAAAGGTATGGATAGAACATTATTTATGGCAAGGAGTTGACCATTTTTATTTGGTTGACAATGGTAGCACAGATAATCCTTTACCAATTCTACAAGAATATATTAATAAAGGAATAGTATCATACTACTATAAACCAGAAAAATACAGACAGGTTGAAAATTACAGATGGGTCTTTGATTATGAAAAAATGAAAACAAAATCATATTGGTTAGCCGTATGCGACTTAGATGAATTTTTTTACGGGGTCGACCAAAAATTAAGAACAAAAATACAACAGCTTAATAATTATGATTTGATTAATGTAAATTGGTTAGTATATGGTAACAGTGGTATAAAAAACCATCCTCAGGATATTCGCACTACATTTGTACATAGATTTCCAAATATAGATTCAGTAAATACAAAATATATATTTAAACCCTTGGCTATAAAGAATAGTTCTCAAATATGGATACATTGGTTACATTATCCTAACACATCGATACCAATTAAACAAGGTAACCGAGTCAGAACCGCAAATCAACTAATAAAAATAAATCATTATGTATTACAGTCTCTGGAATATTTTAATAATGTAAAATCTAAGCGAGGAGATGCCGCAAGCGCGAATGATGATACAAAATGGAGTGAAGCATTTTTTGATACGCATAATAATAATGCCACATTTTTAGATAATACTCTAAAAAATTTAATAGAAACTCCTTTGCCAAATTATTAAGTTATTTACTTAGTTAACTATCAAAATCCGATTGGATTTGAAAGGATTATATGCGAAATTGTAGAAGAAATAGGCGGTCGGTGATTGTATTAGCGGATGCGTCTTTTTCTTCAAATTTTCGATGATATAGTGATTATCGCTTATATCTTCGACAACTAAATAATTGAAAAACTTATTGCTTTCCAATATTGACCAAAGAGCGACCTTAAATCCTTGAATAAATTCCTCCTTTTTCAAGGATTTCAAATGGAAAAAAGACGCGATACAAGATATTATCTCCTTATCCTTCTCTATAAAGGTACAAGACTTTTTGAATATGTATGTCGCAACAATATCCCCATCAGAAACTAACATTTTAATAAACAGATTCCCCGTGGCTACTAGTTCCATAAGATTGCTCATCGCCGGTAAAACCGTTAGCTCCCATTTTGATTCTTTTGTTAGTTCATTGATGAAATTATACAAATAATATATGTTTTGTTTATCTCCATTTAATAACTGAATATTCGCTAAAAGACTTGGCGGTTTAGTCCAATTCCGCATATGGAAACAACATGTTTTGTAAACGCTTAAAGGAATGATTCCAGTTAATTCCTCTTCTCTTTTAAACAAACTAACACATATATTTCGATTCAAATGACTTTGATTATATTCATGAGTTTGAATCAGCTGTGGCGCGATGTTCTTCTTACGATGTAACTTATCTACGCACAAATAATCTATATAATAGACATCTAGTTCGCCTTTTTTGTTATTGTTGTTATTGTTAGTATTGTTTGAGTAAAATGTCACATGTAATGGCCTGCCAGTAATAACCGCAATTAGTTTTTCATCAGATATAGTGGTATTGGTATTGCTATCTAACAAAAGATTCGGTTCATAATAAAAGGACCAAAATGATTTATGATTATGACCATTAAAATAGGGTACCACATTGTTTTGTTTGGGTGTAAATGTATTCTCTTTATTTCTCAAATAATTGAACTGAATTAGCCAAACAAAGTCTTTAATATTTTGTTCGCTTAAGATATCGTAAGAAATGGTTTTTATATTTTTGAAATTAGTATATCGATTTTTTGAAGGCAATTCCTCTTGTATAATGCCGATATTTGCTGCCCAATAATGAAGGTCGTAAAAATGAAATACAGGCTGTAAGGCCCAGAAACGGAATTTGATGCGGATATATATGAAAAATACGATTGTTAGTAGCACAATTAGTATACAAATGGCTTGTATAATTGGTATAATAAGCATTTGAATTGTATTTTGTAGTAGATAATTTATAATTAGTTTTTTAAATATAAATTGTTCCTTATTTATTGTTTCCTTGTTTTCTTGTTTCCTTGTTTTCTTGTTTCCTTGTTTTCTTGTTTCCTTGTTTTCTTGTTTCCTTGTTTCTTTATTTTTCTATAGCAGTGCTCTTAGATACTCTTGTCACTATTTTATTCACATTGTTGTATTGTTCTTCTGTAGAGTCGCCGGACATAGCATTGAAAACAATCTGTAAATAGGCGTCATTGTCTTTTGATTGTGAATCAGTGCATCCTGGATTTGCTTTTACCCAACCTGGGATTTGATGAATGTTTTTCCTAGTGATTTGTTTTATCGCGTTTTTGATTTTTTCCTTTTTATCATCCTCTTTGAACCACTTGTTTTCCTCTTTGATATACAGTGTTTCCCTTTTGACATCGGAGCATTGAATCGGCCGCATAGTTGCGTCTAAATCGTGAAGTTTGGTATTGATGATTTGAGAAACCCCATCGACATATCCAAGTCTACCTGTTTCTTCTAAATCATGTAATTGTAACTGAATGGAACTAACAAAATCACTTAGATTCAAAGCATTCTTACATTCCTCATTCAAATAGACCTGGATATTGAATGTTTTGTTATTGCTGTCATTGACACTGTTGTTAACGCTGTTGTTGTTAATGCTGTTGTTAGTTGAGTTGCTAGTGGAAGCCATTGTTTTACAAACCTCTAAAATCATTGTTTTTAATTCTGAGTTTTCCTTTAATATTGTTAACATTAATTCATTTGTCGTGTCCGTATTTTGTTTTATAACATTTAATTCGACCTCCTGGTTCGATTGTTTAGAACAGGATTGTTTGTGTTTACATAAACTAGACATATGTTTATACATTTTTTCACAATAAGGACATTTATAATTATCCGTTGTCGAAAGTTCGGCACTTAGTCGTTGGTGTTTATCAGTTGAGAGGTGTCTGTCGTATTGACTTTGGCGTGATGATGAATAGTCACAAGTTTTACAATGAAAAAACTCGGAACTTTTTTGGGCCGAAATTTCGGATATCATTAGGATAAAGTACCGACAGAAAAAAGTTCCTAAATATTTTCCGCAAAATCTCGAAAATTTATGCTAACAAATTATTTTGAGTTTTTTTGAAATTTAGAGCATTATGCTCAGACCCTGTTTTTAAAACCTCGTTTTTCAAATTCTCCGATTGGTTTTTGATTTTGGACATTTATAAATGTCCAAAATGGAAAACCAAAAATTCCCTTTAAGTATGTACAGTGCAGAAGTTCAGAAAATGGAAACGATACAAAAAACCAATATTTATTCCTATATTTTTATTAGCATCTATGGTCTCGCCACAGAAATTCTAATCGAGAGCATAAATTGTCGGATACCAACCACGGACAAAAGGGCGCATGCCAACCACGGCCAAAAGGGTACTACCACCGAATATAGAACCCAATATTTAACTCAGGTTCCCACAAATCCGCCAATTTTATACCATCCAACTGCGGTATCGGGTCTCCATTTTCGCCATCTGGTTGCCCCATTAGCACCAATACAAAGGCATCCGATTCTATCTCAAAGTCGATCGAGATTAGCGGCTTCAAGGCCGCTTTAAATTGAGCGAGTGTCCAATCAGGATATACATAATAAATTTGCGTGTTGGTTGTCAATATTTCCTTAAAATATACAGGAACTGGAGCATAAGTTTGTCGACTAGCTGGTAACATCTTATAATAATAGTTTATGATAATAAGATGATTTTACTGTAAATATATTTCAATTTTCCGATGGAGGTTCTTTCAATTCGGCTTCGTAAAAATATACAAATATTGATATTCATATTGGCACTGAACAAGATCGATTATGCTTTCCACAATAAATCCAGTCGACTGAACTTCATCCACAATCTCCTTCAAATCGGGCATATACATGACATGCTCTTGCTTCCTAACCTTGCCATCCTTGTCGTTCTTAAATTTCTCGGTGAATTTAGCAATATTGTTTTGCTCGTCCAATTCAAAATTCGCATTATAAGCGAAATCAGTGAACTTGACATTGGTGTGCGTAATGCGTTTTGTCGCATACTTTTGCGGCGACACATACAACAACGGGTTACCTGGCGGCAAAATCGGGTCAAAATTGACGCGATCGACTAAATGTAATATTAAATAACCACCCGGCATCAACCAATTATAACAATTATGTAAAAACATATTCTTGTCTTGTATGTAATATATCGTGAAATACATACATAAAATGTGCGTAAACGAATCTGCTGGATATAACTGGCTGTTAGTCGCATCCGCCACTTGAAACTGATAATCTGGATAATTCTCTTTTGCTTTTTTAATCATAGAGGGAGAAATATCGATGCCGACAATATCAATACTACGGCCTTTCATTGAGGCGACATGATGCCCGGTGCCGCAACCGATATCTAGAACCTTGCTCTGACTAGACGCCCCGGTCTTATTCATTATTTCACCGACCTCATATTCGTCCTTGAGATTGTTAAATACCAAATAATCGTAAATGTCCGCGTAAAAATCGTCATATATTTCGTTGCCAGATTTAAACAAGAATTTATCGCTTTGCTCGAATCCCTCGACTCTCTTGGATTTCAGGTCCTTAAATACCATTATCAATAACATCAGCAAAATAGTAAATATCACCACTTTCCCCCACGGAGAACATTTTGTGTAGCTACCCGTGATACTTTTAAATTGTTTAGTAATACTGCTAAAAAAATGTGTCATCTATTATATACTAATAAGTTTTTTAAATCCTTATTTAACTATTTGTTTACAAGCCGCCTTATTTACTAGTTCCTTTCCCGATTTAGGATTGACCCTTTGTTAGCTAAAGTCGCGGCCATTAGTGCTAGTAACCATATCCGAACATTGTTTCGTATACGCGTCCACGCATTTAATAAGTAGGCGATTGCTAAATTTCGCTACTTAACTACTTAACTACTTAACTACTTTATTTGTAGTTTACAATAAGAATCTTTTTTACAACTTAATATTATACCATTGTAATGGACGACAGTGAAATTAATGATATTAGAGAAATCAAATCCTTCAGAGGCATTACCTTTTCAGAATTCAAAAAATCCGATGCTAAAAAAGAATTAATAAATAATCTATATAATTCCAAAATAGAGCCTGTTTGCTACTGGAGTGCCGAATTAATATGCGCCGGACATTATTCCGACTTATGGGACATAATTATCGGATTCTACACTAAACACATTCACATCGGCAACCCGAAATTAATAACCTATTTAGATCTGCGAATTAATAATTTCAAAGAACTGGTTCACAACGGATATGTCGACCAAGAACTTCGTATGAGAAACAGTGAAAAAATGCGCAAGTTATTCTGTGAAGTTATGTGTGTATTATGTGAGGCCAGAAAAAGTAGATGCTATGAAGAAATAAAGGTGAATAAAGATGATTTCGATCTAACACAGATGACCGAGCGGTTTAAAGCGCCTAATGTAAAATATGTAGAAGCTATTTTTTTAAAAGACGACCCTAAGGAATTATTTATTGCTGCTAATGAATTAGCATATAATTTGTCTGAAGGCAAAAATTGCGTCTCCGCTTGCTACTGGATGGAATGGATAATTGAATTCGAATCTATTTGTAAACAGCGTAAGGATAAATTTAAATGCGAGCGCAGAGTATTCGCCAATGTGGACTCCAAATGCCAAATGGATATTATTTGGATCATTTGGGATATTTTTCTTAATGAAGCCGCCAAACAAAGTAGTTTTATACAACGGATACTAGCAAGTGCGTTAAATCTTTTTTGCCTGAGATATCGAACTGGGTGCCATAAAAAGCGCAGACTACTCATGTATTTCATTATCGGCGTTTTCACCGAACCGTTTTCTCTTGAAGAAGAAATTGTTAAGGACAAAAAAAAGGTCCAAGTAATTACCCAGGGAATACACAAAATTTACAAGCAAATAAAGAAAAATGAACACTCTCCTGGAACAGATTATTTGTATCAAAATGTAAAAACTACTAATTTAGAGAAAACAATTGCTAAATTGGAAACTATGAATAGCCTTGGCGAAGAATATGTTCCCAGATTTACGCCGCCTTAGTCGTAAACTTAGTCGTAAACTTAGTCGTAAATGTGTATTTATCAGATTTACGCCGCCTTAAAAATAAAATAGGAATTTAATATTTTGTTATTATATAATGTCTAAAACTTATAGAAAAGGATTCAAAAAAGGAAGAAAAAGAGGCGGTTCAATTAAAAGAGGCGGTTCAATTAAAAGAAATCAAAACCAATCGACAAATAGCAAATACTCGCATCCAAATATAGTCACCATGTTTCTTCAAATGCTTAATACAGTTAAATTATATCATTGGAAAACGAGCAGCTATGCGCAACATAAAGCAACCGATGAATTATATTCTAGTTTGAATTCATCCATCGATTCCTTTGTGGAAATCATGTTAGGTAAGAAAGGAACAAGGGTTAATCTAGTCGGGACAAAGAGCATTCCTTTACACGACTTCACTGAACTTCCAGGCTTCAAAAGTGATGTAGAAATGTATAAGAATTATTTAATTGGCCTAACTCTAGGTCCGGAGGATAGTGATTTGCTTAATACTCGTGACGAAATATTGGGACAACTAAATCAGTTCACCTATTTATTAACATTTAAATAAACATTTATCGATTATATATTAAAAACGCCTTAATATACTATATTAATTATTATCCTATTAAACGAACATGTCCGCACTCTTCGGTTTCAATATAGTTCCTTTGAAAACCTGGCTAATCCTCCCGATTTATATGGGAGGATACACAATAATAAATATGATTATGAATTTTTCAAGTTCAGGATTGGCATTTTCTTTAATTTTCAATGTTTTAGGCCAACAAATGGAAATATCTTGGAAAATTGGGCAAATAATAAAGCAATCATAATTGAATTTATAATAATAAAATTTAATATATTTTTTTATTATAATGAGCACAGCAACTAACAATCTAGTAAAGACATTATCCGAAATCAATCCCGAAGATATGCCGTCATTTTCTTCTACTAAAGAACTGGTCACCGATTCAGCAGCAATCACCTCGACATCTTCATCTATTACCAGTTTTTTCTCTGATATTACATGGCAAACTTGGCTAATTGTCATCCTTTTATTAGCATTTTTAGGAATAAATGTGTTTGCTTATTTACAAAAGGGAACCGACGCAACTGCCGCTATTTTTGATAAATTTTTTGTTCCTATTTTAAAGGTATTTGGCTACGAAACTTTAGAGACAACTAAGCAAACGGTCGAAACCAGCGCTACCGGGACTAAAGCCGGGGTTGACGCGGTTGCGGGGACAACAACTGGTGCCATTGATATGGTTGAAAGCAACGCGACAAGCAACGCGACAACAAGCAACAATAATCAAAGCAACAATAATCAAAGCAACAATAATCAAAGCAACAATAATCAAAGCAACAATAATCAAAGCAACAATAATCAAAGCAACAATAATCAAAGC
>Ga0209086_10001767_pt1 | contig 17376 bp, 15 predicted proteins | sample M_130207_XF_Meta_FD_187312 | JGI IMG/M metagenome (GOLD analysis project Ga0209086, IMG submission 187312) | Freshwater microbial communities from Lake Montjoie, Canada to study carbon cycling - M_130207_XF_MetaG (SPAdes) (version 2) | ecosystem: Environmental > Aquatic > Freshwater > Lake... | reverse complement strand
AAAAAGAAAAAATATGAAAAAACTGACCTTGATTTTTTGCTCGATTATTTGTTTTCAATCTGTTTATTCTCAAGGATGGCTTGACGTTGGATTGAAGGGCGGCTACGGATTAAACTTTCTTGTAAACAAAAACCTTTATAACGACCACTATTTTTCACCAAAACTATCTTCTGGTTATATTTTTGGAGGGAAAATAGGAGTAAATATTAACCAGTCGCATGCTATCACAATAGATTTAACATCCTCCTCTTTGGATCAAGCGTATAGATATAGCTTAGATAGCAATGTAACTACCTTCACACGCAGCATTGGTTATAACGCACTTAATGTTAATGTTATGTATAGAAATACCACCAACGCAAGTTATTTCGAAATTGGTCCCCAATTTTCTATGATTTCTAAGACTCGTTATAGCGATGACCTTACAAAAACAGACAAGTTGGATATCGACACTAGCTTTGTTAAGTCATATTATGGGGTAGCAATGGGTTTTGGGGGGTATTTAATTGGGACAGAAAATTTTCGAGTGATATTAGGATTTAGGTTATCCTATGCATTAAACGATATCATAAGCGAGAGTGGCAAACTAATTAACTTTCCTTCTTTTGTAAAGTATGAAAATTATTCTCCATCTAAGCCTCTTACAGCAATGATGATGCTTGAGCTAAACTATGATATAGGGTATTTTACAAAATCAAACTGCAAAAAAAGAAAAACAAGTTTTATCCTATTTTCAAACTAATAAAAACCTGTATTTTGCAACATTATCTTTATTTTTAGTTGCACTTACAAAACATATTTTGTAGTTGAAAAGCCTTAATTTCAATTTTAAAAAAATCGCACTTAATTCAATTAGGCCACAGGCGAAAACAACAAATCTATTTCTGTATCTATGTCATACAAATACTGATAACTTCTAGTGTTTTTATTACAATAAGGTTCAACTAGTCTGACCATTTGTTTATAACCATCAATGGTTAATGCACAAAAAAATGTTTTATTATCTAATCTAGAAACCCCTTCATCCGTTTCGCAAATAAGAAAAATCAACAAACAATTCACATGCTGAATAAAGTCAAGTGTGCTAAAAACCAGAGGCCTTTTCGCATCTATAATAGTTTCTTGAATTGCTTGCTTAAACTTCATTGCCTCCTCCTTGTCAAAGTCAAAGATTTTTACAAGGTGTTCGCCGTATTCATTTATATTTTCAAGGTATTCGACTTTCATTTTTAGGATTGCTTTATAAAAAAATAAAACTTAATAGTTGGAGCCTTTTAAAATAAACAATTATTGCATTTACTAATAAAAGGATTTCCGATAAGCTTGAATCCCCTATTTCAATAACTATTTCAATACTCTATTAAATCGCATGGCCTTCAACATCCAATTTGGGAGCGGTTTTTGAGCGTCTCTTTTCTTCAAATCTAAATACCATCCAATTTTTTTCAAAACAGGAATTTTCTTTGTTTCTACAAATTCTATCAGTGCGCCATCGGGATCTTCTATATAACTAAAATGCCCTGCAGCATCCCCCATATCAAACTTATCGCCGCTATCAACAGTATATGGAAAACCTTTATCCGCACATAATTTTTTCATAGCTCCCTGATTAGAAATATCAAAACACAAATGAATAAATCCTTGATCACCCCAAAAACGGTTTTCAAAAATTTTTCTTGGCTGCCGGTCTAAAGTCTGAACAAGCTCCATTTCGCTTGCTCCTAGTAACTTAGAAAATGCCCCAACACGGGGCTTACTATGTTTTAATAAAATCCGCCGCACCCTACTGGTACCTCCTGGGAAACATTTGAAATCTTCAAAAACCCCTTCTTTGTCATAAACAACTGTATCGTAACCCAAAATAATGGCATAGAATTTTTTTGATCGCTCCATGTCTGCGACACCAATCATAGAACCTGAGGCTCCTCCAGTTAATTGCATCCCTTTGCCAAACCATGAATCGCTTTTAATAATTTGAAATAAATTATTCCATGGGTCGCGCAAATAAAAAGTTTCGTTACCCCCCGCATCTATTGTTAATTCGGTAACTAAATTAACTTTTTGTGATTTCAAAAAAGCATAGGATTCTTTTACATCCGTTGTTTTTATTCGTGCGCAATAAAAGCCCAAATCCCCTAATTGAATTTCAAACTCAGGAGCTTGCGGCACCCGGCTAGTATATTGCCAAATTTCAAAACCTCCACCGCCTTTCATATTAATAGCCAAAATAGCGTGGCGCTTCTGGGCTTGTCCACCTGTATATGGTAACATTAAATTTGCTTCCGCTGCTTCTTCAAAAACTGGAATATCCATTCCGAAATTCTCGCGATACCATTTAAAAGCCTCGTGCACATCCGGAACGCCTATGCCAATTTGTTGAATGCCTGCAATTGTATTATCGTTCACCATATATTTAAAACAATTAATTATTAATATTTTCACATTTAGGTGCTATATTAAAAACACCTACCCTTGTCAAATTTATATTATTCTGCTTTCTGCTTGCGTATGATTATAGAAAACAAAGTTGGGAAAAACCGTTTCAAAAAAACAGCTTTTATATCATTCCCACCAATAAGAATTTCTTCTTTATTGTTTTCTATTCCTTTTAATATTTTTCGGGCACAATCTTCCGGACTTAAACCTTTATTGGTGCTATCATCCATTTTGCCATGTTTACTTCCATCACCTGTATACGCATTAATAGAAATATTGGTACGTATTTTACCTGGGCAAACAATTAAAACCTTAACATTTTCATTATATATTTCCATTCGCAACGATTCAAAAAAACCATGCAAAGCGTGTTTAGAGGCAGCGTAAGCTGAGCGCAGGTGAAATCCAAATTTCCCAACTATGCTACTAACTACAACTATATGTCCACCTTTTTGTTTTAAAAAATAAGGCAAGACACTTTTTGTAAGCGCAACCGTACCAAAAAAATTGACTTCCATTAACTTCCTATCTGTTTCAATGGAAGTATCCTTTGTAAGCGAACGCTGGCTTATGCCGCCATTATTAACTAAAATATCAATTCTGCCAAATTTGTTAATTACCAATTGGGTAAGTATATTAATATTTGACAAATCCTCTAAATCTAAAGGCAATATTAACAAATCCCCCTCTGGTAATTTCAACAAGTTTTTAACACGCTCTAGCTCTTCAACTCTTCTAGAAGAAATAATTATTTTTGCACCTTGCAAAGCAAACTCTTTAGCCAATGCTTCGCCAATTCCTGATGTCGCACCAGTAATCCAAACTACCTTATTTTTAAAAATACACATAAACACAAAAATAAATAAATTTTACTAACTTCGTGAAAGATTAGTTTATTCTTAAAATGATCCATTTTGTTTTATAAATTTACAGCATGCAAATAGTAAAATATATAAAGATATGCACAAAGTCATTTTAGCGTTCTCCTGCTTTCTTTTAATAGCTTGTTCAGGTGAAAAGGAAATAAGTGTGCCTGAAACGGTTTTGTCAAAAAAGCAAATGGTTGCAGTTTTTATTGATATTCATTTGTTAGAAGCTATGCTTAACTCAAACTCTAAAAGCGCTGATAAAGTCTCGATAGGAAATCGTCCAGTAAATTTTGATGTTTTGAAAAAAAACAATATTAATAAAAAACAATACGATGAAAGTTTTAAATTTTATTCACAACATCCAAATTTATTAAATGAAATATACCTGCTTGTCCTAAATGATTTAAGTAAGATGCAAGCCGAGGTAATGAATAAGAACTAAATCTTAAAACTAAAAAAAACTATTGTATGGTATTAAATTATAAAAATATTGTAAATTTGTATAGGAAGTATGTTACCAAAAAATATTGGCCTTAGGTTTTATTTATTATTAGGAAGTAACGCTTTCAAAATAATTTCGACAAAACAGATATATTAAAGAACAGATGATTTCATTTTTTGCAAAAAATATGCTTATGAAAACGCGCGTGAGGAATGACTAAACGCTATGCAGGGTTGCAGGTGGGTAGGAATCGTTTGGTCTTGATTTTTTGTTTCTGGAGCCTGTCCTGAGCTTTTGCCGAAGGGTATCACGACAAAAGAAAAACACACAGTTTTTGAACCATTTAATTTGCGGATTTATTTTGAAAACTTCACTAAAACATAAAATTAATTAAACAATTCGCTTAGAGAAACAATAAAACTCTAATCAATTCACATAAAAAAATACAAAAATTTGATTATCATTAATATACATTATGTTAGCAAAAGAACTCATTACTGATGAAATACCCCCTCTTAAAACCTCCGACTCAGGTTTAATGGCAATAAACTGGATGGATGAATTTAAGGTTTCGCACCTACCAATCGTTAATAAATACGAATACTTAGGGCTTATTTCTGATAATGAAATTTTAGATTTCAATATTGTTGACGAAGCCTTGGGTAAACACAAAATGACACTTATCCGTCCTTTTGTGTTTGAAAACCAGCATATTTATGAAGTTATAAATATGTTTTCTAGCTTAAAGCTCACCACTTTGCCTGTTTTAGATGAGAAACAGAATTATTTAGGATTGATACCATTAACCTCATTGCTGCAACAATTTGCCACCCTAGCTGCCACCAAAGAGCCTGGAGGAACTATTTTACTTGAAATGAATATACTTGATTATTCTTTATCTCAAATTGCACAAATTGTTGAAAGTAATGATGGGAAAATATTAAGTTGTTATTTAAATTCGCTTCCAGATTCCACTAAAATTGAAGTGACATTGAAAATAAACAAAGATGATCTTTCTGGAATATTACAAACATTTTATAGGTTTAACTATAATGTGATAGCCTCCTTTCATCAAAGTGAATATACCAATGATTTGAAAAACCGTTTTGATTCATTTATGAATTATATAAATATTTAATAGCATTTTTTTACCCATCAAAATAATTAGGTTGAAAGCCTGAGAAATTATTTAAGAAAAAACGCAAAATGGATAAGCCTAATCAACTATAGTAAAATCCTCTTTGAGAGTTAATAAAGGATAATAATTATATGAAAGCAGCTATTTACGGCAGGCCTAACAGTCAAAACATTTCAGAATATACTCGAACCTTGTTTCAAAAACTCGATGATATATCTGCTGATATATATATCCATGAACCATTTTATATATTTTTGAAACAAGAAATGGGAATTAAGGATTCTATGAAAATCTTTAATTCGCATATCGATTTAAATAAAGAAGTCGACTTTATGCTAAGTTTAGGCGGCGACGGTACTTTTTTAGAAACTTTAACCTATGTTCGTAATTTGGGCATCCCTATTTTGGGAATAAATACAGGACGTTTAGGCTTTTTGGCAAATGTAGCAAAGAACGAAATAAGTAATGCCATAGATGCGCTAGCAAATAAGAAATACAGTATAGAACAGCGCTCCATGCTAGCCGTCTCTTTTCCTGACAAATTGTTTGGAGAAGTAAATTATGCTTTGAATGAATTAACAATATTTAAAAGAGACAGCTCTTCTATGATTACCATTCATACTTTTATTAATGGTGATTTTCTCAACTCCTACTTTGCCGATGGTTTAATCATAGCAACACCTACAGGGTCTACAGCATATTCATTAAGCTGTGGAGGACCACTAATAATGCCAGGCTCACAAAACTTTGTAATTACCCCTATTGCGCCTCATAATTTAAATGTAAGGCCACTGGTGCTTTCAGATAGCAATATAATTAATCTGAAGGTAGAATCGAGAAGCAATAGTTACCTTGCAACTCTTGATTCACGAAGTGAAATTGTAGATTCGTCAGTTGAAATAACACTTAAGAAAGCAGACTTCCATCTTAATATTGTTAAACTCGAAAACCAAAACTTCTTTAATACTATTCGAAATAAGCTGCTTTGGGGACTAAATAAGCGCAACTAAAAAAATGGAGGCCTACTTAAAAGACTTCCCTTTATTAATTAGGATCGATTTTATGCTCTCTATAAATTAAAATAATAATCATCTATTTAAAAAAACCACCATTATTTTTTAAAAAAAATAAGTAATTAAAATAATATAAATATCTTTAAAAAAAGTTTCGCTCTGGAATTTATTTAGCTGAAACAATTTATATTTTATTTTTAACCAGCTGAGGCTATTAAAAAAAAGCATGGATAACACTTTTTTGCCTTTGAATATGCATAAAGAAATAATTAACAAAGCCAATAACCTCAGTTAATAATAAAACAAATTATAAAAATAATAACCATTATTTCCAACTATAATTAACCTTACGTCAATAATAAACCCTAAAAGTATATGAAAAACATTTTAAAAACTACCCTTTTATCAATATTGACAGCCTTTTTTATAAATAATCTTACTGCTCAAATATTTGATCCTGTTAAATGGGTATTTAAAAGTGAAAAAATAAGTGACTGTGAATACAACTTAATTATAAAAGCAAAAATTGAAGGAGGATGGCATTTATATGGCCAAAAATCATATGGGGATGAAGGGCCTATTCCCAGCTCTTTTACATTTACAAAAAACTCAAACTATCAGCTTATAGGTAAGGTATCTGAAAGTAAATTAATTAAAAAGTTTGAACCTGTTTGGAATTTCGAACTGTATTTTTTTGAAAAAGAAGCCATATTTACTCAAAAAGTAAAAATCAATACAAATAAACTTATTGAAATAAAAGGGAGCCTTGAGTTTATGGTTTGTAATGAAACCCAATGTTTGCCGCCTTCAACAATCAACTTCGACTTTAAAGTTGAAGGGTCTTCTAATTGTATTGTTGATAATAATGCAAATCAAAATAATATTGCCGAAGATTCATTAAATCAAAGTAGCGACAATTCAAAAACCAATATCAAGCCTACAAACACCTCATCATCTGAAAATTCATTAAAAAATAACAATGCAGCAAACACAACAACCAGAGCTTGGTGGTCAATTTTTCTAATTGGTTTTTTAGGAGGTCTCGCTGCATTATTAACCCCTTGTGTATTTCCTATGATTCCAATGACGGTAAGCTTTTTCACTAAAAGTAGTAAAACAAGAGCAAAAGGGATTTCCAATGCCCTTATTTATGGCACTTCAATTATAATAATATATGTTCTTTTAGGATTGGGTGTCACTAAAATTTTTGGCCCCGATGCCCTGAATGCCCTTTCAACTAATGTATGGTTTAACCTTGCCTTTTTTGTCCTATTAATTGTTTTCGCTATTTCCTTTTTAGGGGCCTTTGAAATTACTTTGCCTTCAGGTTTTATAAATAAAATTGACTCGCAAAGCGATAGAGGAGGATTAATAGGTATATTCTTTATGGCTTTTACCCTGTCTTTAGTTTCATTTTCCTGCACAGGACCTATCATTGGAACACTTCTGGTAGATGCGGCCGTTAATGGAGGTTTAGAGGGCCCTTTTTGGGGGATGTTTGGCTTTTCATTCGCATTAGCGCTCCCTTTTGGTTTGTTTGCCGCTTTCCCTGGATGGTTAAACACCCTTCCTAAATCAGGCGGCTGGTTAAATTCTGTTAAAGTAGTTTTGGGGTTTTTAGAATTGGCGCTTGCGTTTAAATTTGCTTCCAATGCCGATTTGGTTGTGCAGGCTGGAATCCTTACCAGAGAAGTGTTTATTGCTATCTGGATAGCTATTTTTGGTTTGATGGGCATTTATTTGATGGGCTGGATAAAATTATCCCATGACAGTCCATTAGCAAACCTGTCTGTTACTAGACTATTTTTTGCCATTATAACTTTTTCATTTACAATTTATTTGATCCCTGGTTTGTGGGGGGCTCCATTAAAACTAATTAGCGGATTTCCTCCTCCCGATTTTTATAGCGAATCGCCTCAGGGTTTTGGCAATTCGAAAAGTGCGACCAATTTAAATGTACCAGGAGACAGCTCAGAAAATGCTAACGCTCACCAAAGCTGCCCTAATGAATTACCCTGTTTTCATGATTACGATGAAGCATTGGCTTATGCCAAAAAAGCTGGCAAACCATTAATGATAGACTTTACAGGCTGGGCATGTGTTAATTGCCGCAAAATGGAATCGCAAGTATGGACGCACCCAGATGTAGATAAGCGCATACGCAATGAGGTTGTATTAGTATCGCTTTACGTAGATGACAAAACAGAATTGCCAGAAAGTGAGAAAACTATTAAAAAACTTGGCAAACGAGATTTCGTAATTAACACCATAGGAAACAAATGGAGTTATTTTCAAACAAATTTTTATAAAACAAATGCTCAACCCCAATATATTTTAATTGATAACAATGAACTGCAACTTACAAAAGAAACTGTTCATTACGATTCGGACATTAAAAAATATGTAACTTGGTTGGACGAAGGCATTAACGAATTTAAAAGGCGAAAAGAGCTAAACAATTAAGCGGCTTTATTTATGTAAGTTTTTATTTATTAAACAAATCTGCATTATTATCGAATTAAAAACAAATTTCTCTGTTATTATGGTTTCGCCATTTTCGTGTATCAAAATGAGGCAATCTAGATAAATAAGAAAATAAATTTGCTTTTTAATAAAGAACCTATTATCTTTGCCCGGTAAAAATAAAATTAGTGTTAAACCTAGAAAGAATAAATGTTTATTCATTTGTTCCTTAAACCGCTAAAAATGAATAACATATCTCCTTTCTTTTCTAGCCGTTTCCTTAGTAATACCACTAAATTTATCTTTAATAATAATACCAATAAGACTAATATTATATATTTTTCTTAAAGATTTTGCCATTATTAAAAAAAATTCAGAAGTATTTTAATTTATATAATTTTTTTCAAACTCTAAAACAAAAAAAATCGCATGAACAAACAATTAAAATTTATTGGCGTTTTTATACTAACAGTAGGGGTTTCTATAATGAGTTCCTGTAAAAAAGACATTTCTCCTGGTCAGGATGTTTCTTTTGAGGAGGTATTGTCTTCTGGAGGCGAGTTTGATTCATTTAGTAATCACAAAATACTAACAAATATTTCTACTTCCTCCGTTCCTGTTGATAGCGGAAACTGGAATTGCACTAACACCACTTGGAATGTATTGCAAGGAAACCAAGAGTTCCCTTTGTATGACCCAAATGTTTCTGTGGTATACCCAGGTAGTTTATTACAAGGGGCGTCCTTAAATAACGCTACACCAGATGTAATTGCTGTTAAGAGAGGCGGCGGAACTGTATCTATTGATATAATAAATGGTTCAGGCTCTGTTTATGTTAATGTAAACGAAGTTAAGAAAAGTCATATTACGCAAGCCTTGAATGATATTATCAATGATAACAACAAAGTAATGCCTGCGCGTTTTACTTTTCAGCATGAGGAGATTAAAACCAAAGAAGAACTAAGCTTATCCTTAGGATTAAATGCAGAAATTACACCGGTTACTGCAGCATCTAACCTATCGTTTTCCAATGAAGATGAAGCTAATCATTTTTTAGTTGTATTAAACCAATCTTTCTATACAATGAGCTACGATATCCCTTCTTCTTTTAATGACTTTTTTGATCCTTCTGTAACCCCAATGGATTTAGCTAAATATGTTGGTCCAAACAATCCAGCTTGTTATGTTTCTGATGTTACTTATGGAAGAGTTTTTTATTTACTAATTGAGTCTACTTCTTCTGCTATCAAAATAAATGCAGCTATCAATCTTTCTTTTAGCAACGCCCCTGTTAGTGGTGAAATTGAAACAAATTATTTATCTTCTTTAGAAAACTTATCCGTTAAAGTGCTTGCGCTTGGAGGTTCTACAGCTAGCACATTTTCAGCAATTTCTGCTACTCAACTTAGCACGCTTACTACCCAATTGGCAAAATCTGCTGACTTAAAGGCTGGTGTACCACTTTCATATGTTGTTAGAACAGTTTATAACAACAAATTAGTTAAAAACAAATTAAATACTGAATATACAATTAATGATTGTGCTTTAGTTCCGTAAATAAAAAAACATATTTTTAATAAATCCTAAATTTTAACACCCTGTTAGAATTTAGGATTTATTGCAATGTACTAATCATAACTAATCCTTCAAATAATTATGAAAACATTTTTTACACTTATATTTACAATTGCTATATTTTCTCAATCGATATTTGCGCAATGTTTAGGTACCCCTTTAGTATTAAATGCTACTACAGGAACATTTAGTGATGGCAGCGGAAATTCAAATTACGAAGATAATTTAAATTGTTTTTGGCTTATTTCACCCAATGGGGCTGGAAGTATAAGTTTAAATTTCACCCTACTTGATTTAGAACTTTACCAATGTTCGGATAAAATTTTAATTTATGACGGCAGCGACACATTATCTAATTTAATTGCCACTGTATGTGATGTAACAAACCCAGGAACTATTACTTCTACTGGGGGGTCAATGCTTCTTCGATTCACTTCGGATATCAGCTATTCGGCCGCAGGCTGGACTGTTTCCTATACTTCTACAATAGCGCCGCCAACATTTTGTAATGGGAACACAACATTAACTTCTACTTCAGGAGCTTTTACAGATGGCAGCAATAACTTAAACTACAGCGATAACTCTAATTGTACTTGGCTAATTCAGCCTCCTGCAGCCGCTTCCATTACCTTATCATTTAGTTCTTTTAATACTGAAGATGGTTATGATTTTGTAAAAGTTTACGATAATTCAATTTCTCCTCCTTTGCAAATTGCTTCATTTTCGGGAAGCAGCAACCCATTGCCTGTTACATTAAATACAGGAGGTGCCATGTTAGTAGAATTCACTTCCAATAATTCAATTACAAATGCCGGGTGGGCCGCATCCTATACCTCGAGCATCGCTCCTCCTGAATATTGCAGTGGATCTAATACGCTTACAGCATCTTCTGGAGCACTGAACGACGGCAGCGGCGCCTCAAACTACAGCGACAATGCAGACTGCATTTGGATCATACAGCCTGTAAATACAAGTTCTATTACTTTAACATTTAATGCATTTAACACCGAAGGGGGACAAGATTTTGTGAAAATTTACGACTATTCAAGCTCTCCCCCTACCCAGGTAGCTTCTTATAGCGGCAATGCTATTCCTGAAGAAATAACACTCCCTTCCAGCGCCATGAAGGTGCACTTTACTTCTAATAGTTCGGCAACAGATCAAGGCTGGGCGGCAACCTATACTTCAGTTAATTTTACAGGCATTAAAGAAAATAATTTTAATGAAACTTTTTCTTTATTCCCAAACCCATTTAACCAATTTGCAACATTAAAAATTTCTAGTCCGGTATCCGAGCGATGTGAATTTATTATGTATGATATGTATGGGAATTCTATTAAAGAAATAACAATACCCCCGTTTTCTAATTCAATATTAATTGATGCGAAAACAATATCTAATGGAATTTATTTTTACCGCATCTCTAAAAACAATATCAGCATTCATAAAGGGAAGCTGGTTTTACAATAATATAGTTTAAAAAAAAATTCGCAATTTATCCGTTAAACTTTTTAAAAAATCAAAAAAAACATAAAATGAATAGATATAAATATTTATCTATTGTATTAATTTCACTGGTAATAATTAGCGGATGTAAAAAAGACATCGAAACACAAACTCCTGCGCCTGTAATTGCGAGTGAAACAAAAAAACTAATAAAGGTTCCATTAACCCGCCAAGCTTTGGGTTATACATGCGGAGCAGCAGCATTACAATCTATTTTATATTACAATGGAATAGAATATGGCGAAGGCGATTTAGCAGAACTTTTAGGATCGAATTCTACTATTGGCACTCCTGTTGAAAACATTGTTTCATTTGCTAATTCACTTGATTTTAATGTAGAGACGAAAGAAGATGCATCTTTTGATGAGCTAAAAAACTATATTGATAATAATAAGCCGGTAATGGTTCTTATTCAAGCATGGACAAGTCAAACAAATGTAGACTGGAAAAATGAATGGGAAGCAGGACACTATGTAGTAGCTGTGGGTTACGATCAAAATAACGTTTATTTTATGGATCCATATACCCTTGGTAATTACGCCTATATTCCTAAATCTGAATTTATGGATAGGTGGCATGATGTAGATAGCGCTAACGATACCTTGTCACATTTTATTCTTTCCATCCAAAAAGAACCATTACCTAGTTACGACCCTAATAAAATCCTTAAAATTGATTAGTTTTATTATTGCCAATATTAAAATCGGCACATAAGGATCTTATTAATTTCAGAACCTTTGGTTTTTAAAAGTCTGCCCTATCAAAGGCTTTTCTGATTGAACCCCTAGGTTTTATTAGTGGTATTTATTTATACTGTTTTTGTTTTTTGATGCGCTGCTAAGTAAAGCTTTCGAAACAATTTCGACAAAACAGATCTATTAATAAAAACAGATGATTTCATTTTTTTGCAAAAAGTATCCTTATGAAAACGCGCGTGAGGAATAAAAAAATGCGATGCAAGGTTGCAGGTGGAGAGAAATCGTTTTTTCTTGATTTTTTGTTTCTGGAGACCTCTGCTGCGCGAGCTTGTGCTGAGTGTTTGTCGGGCCATCGAAGTGTATCAAGACAAAAGAAAAAACACGCAGCTGTTGAACCATTTAATTTGCGGATTTATTTCGAAAACTTCACTACGCTTTTCAAGGGCATTGTACAAATATAAAAAGAGGCAGATAACTGCCTAAGTTATTTCCATGCTAGAACCAATCTAATTGGAAAAATTAATGATTTTTTTAGTAATGCTAAATTAGATTCCTTACATTTAGATTTCCAATGATAAAAAAAAATTAATTAATGTATATTAGTAGCGTTTAAAAAGCATATACCATATAATAAAATTAACAAATGAAATCTAAGTGCTATTTACTGGTTTTTTTTGCGGTCCTATCCTTAAAAAGTTTTGCAACCCACATAGTGGGGGGAGAAATTTATTATAATTTTTTAGGAGGTACCAGCTATAGCATAACATTAAAGCTTTATAGGGATTGTTATACAGGCTTAGCTCCCTATGACGACCCTGCCACAATTTTCATATTTGACAATGCAGGAAATTATATAGATAGCATAGAAATAGCCTTTCCCGGATCAATAATATTGCCTAGCAATTTTAACAATCCATGTTTTATTTCGCCAACAAATATTTGTGTAGAAGAAGCAATCTATGTAACAACGGTTAATTTGCCCCCTATTTCAGGAGGGTACAATATAGTATACCAGCGTTGCTGTAGAAATAACTCCATTCAAAATATAATAAGCCCTGGAACAGTTGGTTCGACTTATATGACACATATTCCTGATGCATCAATTGGATCAAACAATAACAGCCCGCACTTCATTAACTTCCCTCCTATTTTCATTTGCTTGGGCGCTCCATTGAGCTTCAACCATGGCGCTTTTGAAACCGATGGGGACTCCTTGTATTACGAGCTATGCGACCCATATACGGGCTTAGATGAAAACTGTCCAACACTAGGCATTCAGGCAAATGGAACCTGCCCACCAATTGCATCTGCCCCTCCATACCCATTCATTCCATGGCTTTCACCATATAATGCCGCTTATCCAATAAGCTCGTCACCAGCCATAAGCATTAATGCACAAAATGGAAGTATAACGGGCACCCCGGACATGTTGGGACAATGGGTACTAGGTGTATGTGTAAGTGAATTTCGCAATGGGGCCTTACTCACCACAAATAAGAGAGATTTCCAATTCAATGTAATAGAATGTCAAAATTTACCTGTTGCCTCTATACCATTGCAAAACCTATTTTGTTCGGGATATACAGTAAATTTCAGCCAAAACAGTTTAAATGCATATAGCTATCATTGGGATTTTGGAGAACCCTCAATAAATACAGATACTTCAAACATACTTGCCCCTAATTGGACCTATGCGGACTCTGGAAGCTATTCCGTTCAGTTAATAATAAATCCAGGAACATTATGTGCCGACACGTTTTCAAACACCTTTTATGTTTATCCTTTACTAGCCCCATTATTTACCGCCCCGCCAGGTGAATGCATAAATAACAATAGCTTTAACTTTAATGGTGGCGGAACATACTTAGGCAACGGGACCATAAATTGGGAATTTGGATTAGCAGCAACACCATCCAACTCTAATCAAATAAACCCTTCTAACATTGTTTTTGATTCGGCGGGGACATACCTCGTTAAATTTACTGTTAGTGAAAATGGGTGCACCAAAAGTGTAATAGACTCCGTAAGGGTATATCCCCAGCCAAATGCTGCTTTTGGTCTTTCATCGCTTTCGGGTTGTACATTAAATCCCTTTCAAATTATTGACAGTTCCTATTCGTTGCTTCCTATAAATTACTTTTGGGACTTCGATAATGGGACAACATCTATTATTCAAAATCCAACAGCATATTATTCTAATATAGGAGAATACACTATTAAATTAATAATAACTAATGAATACGGTTGCAGTGACACTTCCTCATTGCAAAGCCCTTTAACTATAACCCAATCCCCTATTGCTGGGTTCGAGCTATTCCCAACAATAGCAACAATGGCAAATCCGGAAATTGAAATGATTGATAAAAGTGTTTTTGCCGATAGCTGCCAAGTTTTTTGGGGCGACGGCACATCAAGTAGTAATTGCGACAACATTCACCATTATTCAACCATGGGCACATACACAGTTATTCAGGTGGTTAAAAACATTAATGGCTGTTATGACACCGCCTATAACGAAATTTTTATTGCTTCCGATTATTACTTTTGGATACCAAATGCTTTTACTCCAAACAAAAATGACCTAAACGACTTATTTAAACCAAAAACAAGTGGAGTAGAAAATTATTTGTTTATAATTTTTGATAGGTGGGGAGAAAAGGTTTTTGAAACATCCGACTTTAATAATGGTTGGGATGGCAATTATATGGGCAAATTATGTAAAAGTGATGTGTATGTTTATAAAATTACATTTGACGATTTAATGGAAAAGAGAAGCCATCAATTTATAGGTAATGTTACCTTAATAAGATAATTCTTTATTAATATTATTAAATGCAATATTTAAAATTAGTTCTCATCAACAGCAAGGGATTTATCATTAACGATTAGCTAATTACCCTACGCCATTTTAAAAAACCAAAAACAGCAATTATAATATAAATAAAATTTAAAAATGCTAATAAATAATATTCTCGAGAAGCAAAAAGTATAATTGATAATGCATCAATAAAAATCCAATAAATCCAATTTTCAATATATTTTTTTGCTGTCATCCAAGTTGCGATTATACTAAATGCTGTTATAAATGCGTCCAAATAAGGTAGTACCTGCTTAGAAAAACTTTTAGCAAAAAAACCCAAAAGCAGCCAAAATATTATTCCTATTAAAAACAACAAAAAGTTTTTTTTGAATGACAGCTGTGTTACCATAATTTTTTTTCTTTCATAGGATCCATAAAGCCATTGATGCCAGCCATAAAGTCCTATTATACAATATAAAATATTAAGTCCGCTCTCCAAAAACAATCCCACTTGATAACAAATATAAACGCTAAAGAAACTTGCCAAAAAACCAAATAACCAGCCAATAGAATTTTCTAATGCAATAAATACAATATAAATCAAGGCACATATAAAAACTAGCCATTCCATAATACTGGCTTGTTTAATTATTTCATGAAGGGGTTGTATAAAGTCAGAAGACATAAAGAGGCTTAAAATAGGGCAAAATATTTTTTAAAAGGGAAATTAGAGTACCCAACAAACAAATATTTTAAAACCAGAACATACCAATTAGATATAATACTATAAAACAGAATAATGACAGCAAACTTTTAACAAAACGGCCTTGTGCTAAATTAAATGAGATAAATCGGCTAAGCACAACGCTATTTAATTAAAGATAAACCTTCTATAGCCGACTTACTGGTTGGAGAGAGCAGTAAAGTTCTTTTAAATAAAACTTTGGCCTCCTTACTTTTACCTACTTGAAAATTTGACCAAGCGTACATCAGCAATGCGTCGTAACCAAAAGGATATAAGACAACTACATTCTCAAAATATTTATATGCAAGCTGGTATTCCTTTTTATCATAATAATACAAACCCATACGATAGTTTGCAGTAGTATTTTGTGGATCTATTTCTAATATTTTTTTGTACTGAGCAATAACTTCACTCATGTTACCCAATGAGGCTGTAGGATATATAAATCCAAATTTCGCTTCGAGGGAATTGGATTTTAACGAGATTGCTTTTTTATAATAATTTTGAGATTCGGTGAAAAGGCCTGCTTCATAACTTAACCAACCGGCTCTCAAATTTATTTCATATGATTTTTCATCATAAATTTTTTTTATCGCTGCTATCGCTTTTGTGTATTCCCCCTTATATTCAAGTGAATAACTATTATTAAATGCCTCCTGCTGAGCATCGATTTGAGCAGATAATGTTTTAACACTTAACAACACGATAGATGTTGCATAAATAATTTTTTTTACAGTTTCCATTTAATTCCTCCTAATAATATTTGTGTTTTATAATTAATTTTTACTTCTTCTAAATCAAAATTGCTTGCACGATAATACGAATTTTCCCTGTTAAAATAAGTATATCGCAATGAAAATTCTAAATGTTTAAATAAAGGCGCGTTAATAGAAAAGCCATATTTAGATAAAATTTTATCTTCGGTATTAAAAACCACGAAAGCATTGTTTTCACAATAATTTTTCATATTACCATATGTTAATGCAAACTCTGCCCATAATTTTGGCATAATCTTAAATCCTATTTTCTGCATTATAATAATTCTATTGGTATAATCCTCGTTCAAATGAATAATGGATGATGTAGCATATAAGTTCGTTTTTCCAAAAGGGTAAAAAGTAGTTGCGAAGGCTGTTTGAAACTGAACAAATCCGTTAAGCTGTGAAAACCCGAAAGACAAGTTATGGCAATATTTACCAATATTTTTAATTACAGAAACGGAGCTTGCAAAATTTATAAATGAGGTATCTTTTTTATTAAATATATATTTATTGTCGGATAAATTATAGTTAGCGTTTAATTTGCCAAAATTTAAACTAATAAGATGTAATGCAGGAGAAATAGAAAAATGTTTAAACTGATTAACACAACTTATATAATAATCATGCTGATTTAGTTTGTAATTATCTAATGTATCTTTATTATTTGAATTAATCTTTCTAATAAAATTAATTTTAATATCACTATAACTATGGAACACTGAAAACTTATTTCCCAGCTGATGAGCAAATCCGGCCTGCCAGTAGCTCATCCCATTATTTATAGATGCTTCACCATATTTATTTAGAGGCCCATTAATATCAATATTTTTAAATATCCTGTTCTGATTACTTGTAGCCAGGCCTCCTTCAAAAGAAAAACATTCGAAAAATTTATTTTTTTGAGGTTTTATTAAATACTTTAATCTTATA
>Ga0209086_10001764_pt1 | contig 17390 bp, 17 predicted proteins | sample M_130207_XF_Meta_FD_187312 | JGI IMG/M metagenome (GOLD analysis project Ga0209086, IMG submission 187312) | Freshwater microbial communities from Lake Montjoie, Canada to study carbon cycling - M_130207_XF_MetaG (SPAdes) (version 2) | ecosystem: Environmental > Aquatic > Freshwater > Lake... | reverse complement strand
AAGTACACCGATGGATACAAGATGGCGTCTGAGCTTCGAGATCTCTATGAAATAGATCCTGATGCGAAGCGAGTAATTGATGTCGCTAAAGGGCTCGAAGGGCTGCGCCGGCAGGATGGCATTCACGCTGCAGCTGTCGTGATCACACGTGAGCCACTGATTGAGTATCTCCCTATTCAGCGCAAGCCCGAGCCCGGGGGCGCGCTCCACGATGCGCCGATTGTTACTCAGTACGAGATGCATGGAGTCGAGGAACTTGGGCTACTCAAGATGGACTTCTTGGGGCTTAGAAACCTAGATGTCATGGAGATCACCCGCGACCTCCTAGAGGCTCGTACCGGAGTCCGCCCCGATATCGACAACATCCCGCTCGATGATCCAAAGACCTTTGACCTTCTTCGCAAAGGCGACACGATTGGTGTATTCCAATTAGAGGGCGGCCCAATGCGTGCCCTTATTCGCTCGCTTGTTCCATCCATGTTCGAGGATGTCTGCGCTCTCGTTGCGCTTTATAGGCCTGGACCAATGGGCGCCAACATGCACACTGCCTATGCGGATCGCAAAAATGGGCGGAAGCCTGTTGAGTTTGACCACGCTGACCTTGAAGAGATTCTCTCGCCTACTTATGGGCTGATGATCTATCAAGAGCAATTGATGCGCGTCTCGCAGCGACTCGCTGGCTACTCCCTTGCTGAAGCCGACAACCTCCGCAAAGCAACCGGGAAGAAGGATCGCGAACTCATCGCTAAAGAGCGCGCCAAGTTCGTTGATGGATGTGAGACCCAGGGATATGGACGTGAGTTTGGCGAGCGCATGTTCGACATCATTGAGCCATTTGCCGACTACTCGTTCAACAAATCTCACTCCGTTGGTTATGGGTTCGTGGCTTATCAAACAGCCTTTCTAAAAGCGAACTACACCAACGAGTACCTTGCGGCGCTGCTCACGACGGTGAAGGGCGATAAGGACAAGAGCGCGATCTACCTAAATGAGTGTCGCCAGCTCAAAATTCCTGTATTGGTCCCCGATGTAAATCACTCCTCCATGGATTTCTCTGTCTCCGATGAATCAATTCGCTTTGGGCTCTCTGCAGTGAGAAATGTCGGCGAGGGAGTCGTTGGGCTGATCATTGACGCTCGCGAACAGGGCGGCCACTTCGTCGATTTTTACGATTTCTGCGAGCGAGTCGATCCAGCGGCGCTTAATAAACGAACCATTGAGTCGCTTGCTAAGGCGGGGGCTTTTGATGCTCTTGGGCACTCGCGTCAGGGACTCGGCCTTGTCTCAGATCAAATCATTGACCAGGCTGTTATCCGTCGCAAAGAACGCGATGCAGGGATCATGAGTCTCTTCGGTGACTCGGTCGTAGAGTCCGACGGGTCCTCCGACTTCAATCGCATGCCAATCCCCGATGGTGAGTACTCCAAGACGCAGCTTCTAGCGTTTGAGAAAGAGATGCTTGGCTTATATGTGAGCGACCACCCTCTTATGGGGGCGCAGAGTGCCTTGTCGCGCTTCACCGACTCGACTCTCTCAGAACTCAAAGAGGGTCGAGAGGGGGACATGCGCACAGTCGGTGGAGTAGTCACTGCTCTGAACCGAAAGCACACAAAACGAGGTGACCTGATGGCTACCTTCGTCCTAGAGGATCTTGCATCCGCTGTTGAGGTCTTTGTCTTCCCCAAGACGATGGCGCAGTACGGCTCGCTCCTTGAGGAGGACGCCATCATCTGTGTAAAAGGGCGCCTCGACATGCGTGAGGACCAAGCGAAAATTATCTCCATGGAGATCATGCGCCCTGAGCTGATGATCGACGGCGGCCCCCCGCTTCGTATCAAGATTAAGCCTCACCAGCTAGATGAGGCGAAGTCCCGCATGCTTACTGAGATTCTCAATCAGCACCCGGGAGAGAGCCCCGTATTTCTTCACTTAGACCAGCCATCCAAGACCACTGTGATGCGCCTTGGGGATGAGTTTTTGGTAGACGCCCGCAACGGGCTATTCGCCGAATTGCGTGTTTTGCTCGGCGCCGACTGCATCATTTAGCGGGGCCTGATCCCCCGCCAAATAGCGGGGTTCGCGTAAGGCGCCTCCCGCGTGCCACACTTCCGCGGTGCGAATAGGAATCTTGGGAGCAACTGGACCAGCCGGACGTGGCCTCGCCGCGCGCTTGGCTGATGTCGGGCATGAGGTAATAGCCGGGTCTCGGGAGAAGGCTAAGGCCGAGGCGGCTGTAGCTGAGTTGACTGAGAAGTGGGGCGAGAGAGTTGCGCGCATCACTCCAGGAGACAACTCGGATGCGTGTAACGCCGATGTAGTTGTGCTTGCTGTAAATGCCGACGCTGCCCTCGACACCTGCCGCAACTTTGCTGAAGAACTGCAGGGTCGAATCGTTGTATCGATGGCGAATCACCTTCAACGTAATGGCAACGAGTTCAATGCGATACTTCCGCCTCACGGTTCAATTGCTAAAGAGATTCAAGTTCTTCTTTGGAAATCGCAAGTCGTTACCGCTTTCCACCTTGTCCCTGCCGCCGAGTTCGGCAGGCTCGATGAAGCCATGGAGAGTGATGTTGTTGCCTGCGGTGACGATGACGACGCTCGAAATGCGTTGATGGAGATAATTCGCACCATCCCCGACTTGCGCGCCTTCGATGGTGGATCGCTCGAGAATGCAGTCGGCATGGAGACATTCGCCGCAGTGCTGCTTACGATAAATATTCGCCACAAGGTGCGCGCCGGGCTTCGCCTGAGCGGCGTATAGGCAATAGCGCAATGGCACTACGCCTCTGGGATACAGCATCTAGAGACTTTAAGAATTTTGAGCCAGGCCCGATCGTCACTATGTACGTCTGCGGGATTACGCCTTACGACTCAACCCACCTTGGGCACGCGGCGACCTACCTAACCTACGACCTGCTGATTAGGCGCCTTGAGGATCTTGGTCACGAAGTACGCATGGTGAGGAACGTCACCGACGTCGATGACTCGATTCTCCCCAAGGCACGAGAGCTTGGTATCCCATACCTCGAGTTAGCAGAGGCCGAGCTCACGCGATTTCGACGCGATATGCGCCAACTAGGGATGCGACCCGCCTACGCCGAACCGCGAGCAACCGAGACGATTGACCGCATTATTGAGTTGGTGGAGCAGCTACTCGACTCTGGGCATGCCTATCTAACTGCGGGTACCGCTTACTTTGATATATCCACCGCTCCAAACTTTGGAGATCTATCTCATTACCCTCGGGATCAAATGCTGCGCCTTGCACGTGCGCGCGGTGGAAACCCTGACGATCCGCACCGCAGAGACCCGCTCGACTTTGTGCTTTGGCAGCCGAGTCTCGCCGACGAGCCAGCGTGGCGCGCCCCCTTCGGCGTGGGTAGGCCTGGTTGGCATATCGAGTGCTCTGCAATGGCCACCCAGGAACTCGGGGAGACGATCGACCTCCACGGTGGGGGAACGGATCTGATCTTCCCTCACCACGAGTGCGAGATCGCGCAGAGTGAGGCCATTACAGGGAAGCCTTTCGTTAAGCACTGGCTCCACTCGGCGATGGTTGCCTATGAGGGCGAGAAGATGAGTAAGTCGCTTGGAAACCTTGTATTCGTCTCTGATCTCCTTGAGCATGCGGATCCTCGTGCTATTCGCTTAGCTCTAATGCACCATCACTATCGCTCCGGGTTTGAGTGGCATGACACAGGCATTCAAGACGGCACTGCATTGCTCCACCGTCTGCTTGCCGCAGCGCAAGCATCCGGAGACCCCGACCCTGCTCCCTTCGGAGAGCGTGTTCGCGAAGCCCTAGATAACGATCTCGATGCCCCTACCGCTCTCGAGGCCTTGGATGACCTCGCTTCAGCGATTCTCTCAGACGGATCTGAGGGCAGTGACTCCGCCGCAGTGCAGGAGTTATGCAAATTGAGTGCCCTTATTGGGGTCGATCTCTCGACTCCATTCTCAATCGGCGCAGAACCACTCTAAGGCAGCGGCTCTGGCCGGTAACCTCTAGACCAATGAGCACTCAAGTAACGATCACCCTCCCAGACGGTTCAACCCGCGAGTTTGAGTCAGCCACCTCTGGTGCGCAAGTAGCCGCCGCTATTGGTTCCCGCTTGGCAAAGGCTGCAGTCGCCGCGAAGGTAGACGGTGAGGTTCTCGACCTCAGTGCGTCGATCTCTGCAGATGCAAGCGTGGCGATTATTACGGGCGACTCCGAGGAGGGGCGCGAAGTGCTTCGTCACAGCACCTCGCATGTTCTTGCTCAAGCAGTCTTCGACCTATTTCCAGGGGCCAAGTACGCAATCGGCCCTGCAATTGCAGATGGCTTCTACTACGACTTTGAGTTACCAGATTCTCAGCACTTCACCGAGGACGATCTTGTGAAGATCGAGAAGCGCATGCGCGAGATCGTAAAAGCAGATCAACCATTTGTGCGCGAGGAGTATGCGTTTGCTGATGGTTTAGAACTCTTTATAGATCAACCCTACAAACGCGAGATCATCGAGAATGTCTCGGCAGGGTCCTCCGGCGTGGCCACTTCTGGCGATGACGCGAAGTTAGATGCCGGAGAGGTGGGGCAGGGCGGAGTCGTTGGTATCTACCGCAACATCGCTGCAGATGGATCAACCGCGTACTTAGACCTGTGTCGCGGCCCACACGTTCCCTCTACCTCGCGCCTGGGATCTTTTAAACTGATGAAGGTTGCCGGTGCTTACTGGCGAGGTAGCGAGAAACGCCCGATGCTTCAGCGCATCTATGGAACTGCTTGGGAGTCCAAGTCGGCACTTGAGGAGCACTTGACGCGTTTGGCCGAGGCCGAGCGCCGTGACCATCGCAGACTCGGAGCGGAACTCGACCTCTTCTCGTTCCCAGAGGAGCTCGGCTCAGGGCTCGCAGTCTGGCACCCTCGAGGTGCTGCGATTCGTCGTGTGATGGAGGATTTTTCCCGCGTGGAGCACGACGCTGCCGGGTACGAACTCGTATTCACACCACACATTGCGAAGTCTGTTCTCTGGGAGACGAGTGGCCACCTCGATTTCTATGCGGATGGCATGTACCCGCCGATGGAGCTTGAGGGGGCGACCTATTACCCCAAGCCGATGAACTGCCCATTCCATGTGCTCATCTTCAAGACGCATACACACTCGTATCGTGATCTACCGCTTCGCTTCTTCGAACTCGGAACTGTGTATCGATTTGAGAAGTCGGGCGTGCTCCATGGCCTACTGCGAACGCGCGGCTTTACTCAGGACGACAGTCATATTTTCTGCACGCGCGAGCAGATAGTGCCGGAGCTGAGTTCGCTTCTTGAGTTTGTGACACGTTTCTTACGTGCCTTCGGATTCAACGACTTCGAGGCAGATATCTCAACTCGGCCAGAGGGTAAGTCCGTCGGTAGTGATGAAGACTGGGACCTCGCAACCGCAGCACTATTTGAGGCTGTAGAGGCGTCGGGTGTTCCGTATCAAGTAGCGGAAGGCGATGGAGCGTTCTACGGACCAAAGATCGACATCCATATCCGGGATGCAATCGGGCGTCGCTGGCAGCTCTCTACTCTTCAGGTCGACTTTCAACTGCCGCAGCGTTTTGATGTCGAGTACGTAGGGGCAGACAACGAACGCCACCGACCAATCATGATTCACCGTGCACTATTTGGATCTATTGAACGCTTCTTCGGAATTCTCGTTGAGCACTATGCCGGTGCCTTCCCCACATGGCTAGCGCCAATACAGGTAACGGTTCTCCCGGTAGCCGATAGGCACGACGACTATGCATTTGATGTTGCAAACAAACTTCGCGCCAGGGGGATGCGAGTCGAGGTGCGCGAGGCGTCCTCTGATTCTCTAGGGGCACGGGTTCGCAGAGCAAAGATGCTCAAGGTTCCTTTTGTGCTCGTTGTTGGAGACGACGATGCAGCGGAGGGGAGTGTCGGCGTCAATGCCCGCGGCTCGGATACCCCAGAGCGCGGTGTCAGTATCGAGGCGTTTGTTACGCGTGTTCAAGCCGACGTGGAAGCAAGGATCTGAGAAGTTGTACGTCGAGAGCCTTTGGGCGGGGTGGCGCAGCGATTACATAGCGGGGCGAACTGATAAGGCGCCAAAGAATGGGTGCCTCTTCTGCTCGCTGGCCCTCCTGGACGACCAAGAGGCTTTAATTCTCGATCGAACAGAGTTCACTTTCACGATTATGAACGCCTTTCCATATAGCTCGGGGCACGTGATGGTGCTTCCTAAGCGCCACGAGTCAGAGCTAACAGATCTCACGACCGAAGAGGCCTCCGAGATCATGGTTGCGGCGCAGCGAGCCGCTCGAGTGCTTGAGGCCACGTATTTTCCAGAGGGCTTAAACATAGGGATCAATGTCGGTAGTGCCGGGGGAGCCGGGCTACCCGAGCACCTACACACTCACGTGGTCCCAAGGTGGAGAAGCGATACGAATTTCATGGCCTCAGTTGCACAGGTGAGGGTGCTACCCGAGACCCTTAATGAATCATGGAGCAGGCTTAGAGATGGCTATGCGGCATTGAGCGCTAGCGGCGCATAGCGTGAGCACCATGCCCGAGACGCCTGAGGTGAACGAGACGATTCAAGTAGGGGACCAACTACCTGTAACGGAGCCTTCTGAGGAGTTTGTCGACTCGCTCCCTGAGGACCTAGATATATCGGCTTTCGTTGGGCCAACTGTCTTCCCTGATGTAGGGCGTAGGCGAGTCTCAGGGAGCATCTATTTAATTCTGGCTGCAACCTGCGCGGCGGGTGCAGCACAGTCTCCTAATCGTGGGCTGCTGGCTGCAGCAGTTCTGCTTGGCCTATTGGGGATTTATCACTTCATCTCCGGGTGGCATCAGAGAATCTCAGAGACCGATGCGCTAGTTGTGGCTACACGTACAGTCGGTTTCCCAGTTGGGCATGCATCAGCCGCTCTCTCCTGGCGCGGGCTTCGCTCTCGCCCGGCCTGGAGAATCCTTCTCTACTCAGCGGATGAGCCGCCCTCAATGCGTGGACTGGTTGAGTTGGACGCAATGGATGGCCACATTCTCGGTGAATATACGGAGAAGAACCCCGAAGATTGGTCAAAGTTCGGCCTTTAGAACCAATCTCGCCTCTAGTACTGGCCACTATTACTGGTCTGGCCCCTAAGGAGATCACCGAATGCCGGTGCCTAAATAGGGGTTCGTGGTAACTTGAGGATCTCATTTTCAACCGGGAATGGAGCTAGTGAAAGCCCCTCTCGGTGCCACCCGACGAAGGAGTCGAGTTGCTCGACGGCCGCCTCCGTGCCTCCGTTAGTCAAGGTCTTGCCCCACTAGGTCGGGGTCTGAGGTCTCTTGGTATCTCACCGAACGTACTTACAGCGTCTGGCCTTGTCGTCAGCGCTATTACTGCATGTCTCATCGCCAATGGTGATCTGCGCTGGGGAGTGCTCGGCATCGCACTCAGCGGACTCATTGATCTATTAGATGGTTCAGTTGCGCGCACTGGAGGGACAGCGAGCCCTCGTGGATCTTTCTTCGATTCGGTCGCAGATCGAGTCTCAGATGGTTTAGTACTTGGTGGAGTCGCCTGGTATCTCGCAGGGGAGAGCGCACATGCGCCGATGCTGGCATTCGCCGCTATGGCGTTATCAATGCTTATCTCCTACGAGCGCGCTAAAGCAGAGGCACTTGGATTCAATGCGCAGGGTGGGCTAATGGAGCGCGCTGAGCGGATGATTCTGCTCGGGTTTGCACTCTTCTTCAACATGCTCGTCCCTGCTCTATGGATCATGATTGTGCTCACTTCAGTTACCGCAGTTCAGCGTTTCATCAAGGTATGGGCGCAGGCATCGGGGGCTAAAGCCGAGCTGCGTGAGAGTATGCGCCATCGACGACTTGCGAGGCGAGGTGGTACACGGAGCGTTAGCAGGTCTTCAGGATCGTCCCGATTATCAGGATCGTCAGGCGAGGATGGGCCAGGTATCTCTGCTTGGTGGGGATCGAGACGCCCAGCAGCGGGTTCCATGACGCGTCGCAGAACCCTTGCCCGTCGCAGTCGACCCTGACGTGGTCGTAGATAATCTCGCCAGCAAGACCTCCTCGCTGAAGGCACGCTCGCCGTATTACGCCTATCGAGTCGGATCGGCTATCGCCAACGCTCTCCCTGAGTCCATCGCTGCGCGTCTTTTTAATTTTGTAGCGAGAGTAGCGGCGGTGTTCATGCCAGCGAAGCGCCGCCTAGTCGCACGAAACCTTCAACGTGTGCGCGGCATTAATCCGAATGAAGCAACTCAGGATTCAGGCGTTCTCAACAGAGAGGTTGCGAGTGTATTTACCTCTTACGCTCGCTACTGGCTCGAGTTATTTCGCCTCCCGGGCGAGACTCCAGCGGAGATCATTGCGAAGTTTCAAATTGAGGGAGGAGAGCATCTTGAGGCTGCACTCGCACGCGGTAAGGGGCTCATCGCAACCGTTCCACATGTTGGGGGATTCGACTACTCAGGTGCGTGGTTTGCGGCAAGCGGACATCGGCCAGCCGCTGTGGTTGAGTCGTTAGAGCCTCCCGAACTCCTATCTTGGTTTACCGACCTTCGGAGTTCCGTAGGTGTGGAGGTAATCCCGTTGGGTAGAGACTCCGCTCCTCGAGTTAGTGCAGCACTTAGTGAGAATCGCCTCGTATGCCTAATGACCGATAGAGATATATCGGGCGATGGAGTGCCGGTGGAGTTCTTCGGAGAGCAGACCACAATGCCCGGTGGACCAGCGCTATTAGCGCTGCGAACAGGTGCGGCGCTTCTACCAATTGTTGCCTACTTCGCTCCGAATGGAATGCACCATGGAGTGATTCAAGCACCGATTCTGGCTGAGAGAGAGGGGCGACTGCGAGAGGATGTTGTGCGCGTTACTCAAGAAATCGCGCACCGCTTTGAGGAGATGATTCGAGTTGCTCCCGAGCAGTGGCACCTTCTGCAGCCCAACTGGCCCAGCGATCGAGGCGAGCTTGCCCAGAAGAGTGACGAGAGTAGTGACCAGAAGAGTGACCAGAGCAGTGGCGAGAGCAGTGGCGCGTGAGGATCGCAATCCTTTGTCCTTATTCGCTCTCGGTCCCTGGTGGTGTTCAAGGTCAGGTACTTGGCCTCGCTCGAGCGCTGCGCGAGATCGGTGTAGATACCCGAGTAATTGGGCCTACTGACGGCCCGCCGCCTGAGCCTGGGGTAATAAGCGTCGGGCCGACGGTGAGAATAGAGACAAACGGGTCGGTAGCACCTATGAACGTAGGGGCAGTTGCGTCTGAACGAACCCTTGAAGCAATTCGTACGTTTGATCCAGATGCGCTTCACCTGCACGAGCCATTCGTGCCTGGGCCAACTGCTGCCGCTCTCGTCGGAAGCAAGGTGCCGAAGGTCGGTACATTTCATGCTGCCTCGGAGGGCGATCATGCGATGTATCGCCGCTTCCGCAAGGTTGCGCTTCGAGCCTCGCGTGAGCTCACCATTCGCACTGCGGTCTCCGTCGATGCACAAGCGCTTGCTGAGCATTTTCTTGGCGGAACATTTGTTGTGCTCCCAAATGGAGTCGACATCGCGAAATTCTCTGATGCACCACCGGCCTCAAGCGATCGACCTGCAGTAATTTTTATCGGTAGGCATGAACCTAGAAAAGGTTTGGGGTGCCTACTCGACGCGTGGAGTGAGATCGAACGCGATGGTGTCCTATGGGTAGTAGGCGATGGGCCCCAGACAGCTGAGTTGAAGGCGCGCAATGTTGCAAACGTCGAGTGGCTGGGTCGGATCACGGACGAAGAGTTGGCGAGTCGACTCAAAGGCGCAACGATATTCTGCGCTCCATCAACGGGGCAGGAGTCTTTTGGTGTCGTTCTGCTCGAGGCAATGGCGGCTGGTACCGCAGTCGTGGCCTCCGATATATCGGGTTACGGAAATGTTGCGACCAATCGAGAGAACGCATTGCTGACTCCTCCCGGCGATGCTGTCAGCCTAAGGGGAGCCCTTCGTGAGATTCTTGATTCAGAGGCACTTAGAGAGCACCTCGTGAGGCAAGGGGTAGCACGTGCCTCGGAGTTCTCCTTATCCCGCCTAGCCGAGCGCTTCGTCGCTGTCTATGAGAGCGCAATCTCCCTAGGTTGAGTATTGATGCTCTAGCGGCAATGAGGCGGCTGTATTTGATAATGGCCCTCTCCGCCGCGTTCTTGGAGCCCCCTAGCCGTAGACTCACCCTGTTCAAGTAAATATCCAGCCACCAGAAGCACTTAAAACCAGAAGCACTTAAAACCAGAAGCACTTAAAACCAGAAGGTGATTATGTCTCTCCCCATAATTTTGATTGTGCTAGCGGTACTCATTGTCTTATTCGTTATCTTCACTTATAACGGCTTGGTCAAGACCCGTAACCGCATCGATAATGCTCGATCTCAGATTGACGTCCAGCTCAAGCGGCGCCACGAACTCATACCAAATCTCGTCGAGACAGTTAAGGGCTACGCAGCGCATGAGCGTGGAACTTTCGAGGCAGTCATAGCGGCCCGAACCCATGCGATGGATGCAGGGTCATCGGGTTCACTCCCCGCCCAAGCAGAGGCGGAGAATGCCCTCTCGGGCACGCTTAAAAGTCTCTTTGCACTAGCGGAGGCGTACCCCGATCTGAAGGCAAATACAAATTTCCTTGCCCTTCAAGAGGAGCTCACCTCAACTGAGGATCGCATTGCATACTCCCGGCAATTTTTCAACGATGCTGTACTCGGGTTCAACAATAGAATTCAGACGTTCCCGGCATCAATCATTTCGCGTTCATTTGGGTTTACTGCCCGTGAATACTTCACTGCCGATCCTGAGGATCAGGCACCCGTAACAGTCAAGTTCTGATAGGTGCAGATGTACGACGAAATATCCTCAAATAAACGAAGAACTTGGTTGATACTCGCTGGCTTCGGGCTGTTAATGGCGCTGCTCCTTGCGGCCTTTAATGTTCTCCTAGGTATCGGAGCGGTCGGGTTTGTCATCGCCATCGCTATAGCGCTCGGGATGTCGTGGAGTTCCTATTGGTACTCCGATCGCATCGCACTAGGCGTTTCTCGAGCTAAGCCCGCTGATCCAACTGAGTATGCGAGGTACCACAATCTTGTTGAGGGTCTCTGCATCGCAGCAGGGATACCAAAGCCTCGCCTATTCATAATTGACGACCCGGCTCCGAATGCCTTCGCTACAGGGCGTAATCCGGCTCACGCAGCAGTTGCAGTCACCACAGGATTGCTTGCAATGATGAGCAGAGTGGAGCTCGAGGGAGTACTCGCTCATGAGTTGAGTCATGTCAAGAATTACGACATGCTCGTAGGCACGGTCGCAGTTACAGCAGTCGGCGCAGCAGCATTACTCGGCGATATCGGTCTTAGGTGGATGGTCTTTGGCGGAAGAAGGCGAAACAACTCCGATAACTCCGCAGGTGGTGTAATCGCGATTGCAGCAGTACTACTCATTGTTCTTGCGCCGATAGCCGCTCGTCTGATGCAATTTGCGATGAGTAGGCGTCGAGAGTTCTTGGCCGATGCAAGCGGAGTTGCGCTGACCCGCTACCCACCTGGTCTCGCCTCCGCTCTTGAGAAACTTCGTGATGAAGGATCAGTCGTTCGCACCAGTAACCGAGCAATGGCTCAACTGTGGATCGAGTCCCCACTCGATCGAGCACCTGATCCCGAAGGGAAGAAACGTACATGGCTAAATCGAGCATTCGATACACACCCGCCGCTCGAGGAGCGGATAGATATTCTGCGAGCAATGTGAAGCGCGGCGCGTTTGTAACTGCGGTGGTTGCGATGGCAGGCTCGTTAGCCTTGGCTGCATGCGGCGGAGGGGGCAAGGAAGAAGCCTCAACTACGTCGACCTCAAAGCTCACCACAACCACGACCGCACCACTCCTCGCTCCATTTACTGGACTTCCTGACCCATCTGGTGCATCGCAGGGACGCGCTGCGCTCAACATCAAGGTCTCAAATGCTCCAGAGGCTCGACCGCAGTCTGGACTTGATCAGGCAGACGTGGTTTGGGAAGAGGTAGTCGAGGGCGGGATCACGCGCTTCCTCGCTATGTTTCAATCGAACTCTCCAAGTGCGATTGGTCCAGTGCGCTCGGTACGCCTGACTGATCCAGGGATTGTTTGGCCAGTCGGAGGAGTTTTTGCCTTCTCCGGCGGAGCGAAATACGCGCTCGATGGAATAAACAAAGCCCCCGTCGTGCTTGTTGATGAGTCTCGCGCAGGCCCGGCTATGTATCGCGATCGCTCGCGTCAGGCACCGCATAATTTGTATGGCAAGGGCGATGCGCTCTTTGCAAAGGGAGGAACCCCGATACCGCCGCCGCCTTTATTCACCTATGCAAAGCAAATTCGCACGCGTTCTGGGGCTATACCGGTAACTGCGGTTCGAGTTGGTTTCACCGGATCATTCGCAGTTGATTGGTCATGGGACGCTGGGAGTCGTACTTGGTTACGTGCCGCGGGTGGACGACCATTTATGGCTGCTAGCGGGAAGCAGATTCAGGCAACGAACATTGTTGTGATGTCAGTTTCTTATCGAGGTGGCGTAGGCAGCATTGGTGCAGAGGGGGTGCTGACCGGCGAGGGCAAAGTATTAGTGCTCACGGATGGCGTTGCCATCGAGGGTAGGTGGCTGCGATCCAGCGTCTCGCAGGTAACCCGATTTGTGGATCTCAGCGGTGCTGTAATTCCACTTACCGCGGGGAATACATGGGTCGAGATGCCCGATGTCACATACGCGGTTACTACGACTGCTGCTTTGGCTCCGGTCACCACCACCACCTTAAAAATGCCTACAAAATCAACTTCTAAGCCCTGACTCGCTCCTATAAGGGTCTTGAACTTCTTGGTCTTGAGATGTTGATCGGCTAATCAATCTGAGCCAATAGGGTTCGGGCCGGTAACATAAGAACATGACTGACGAACGATCAATAGGCACAGCACGAGTAAAGCGCGGCCTCGCGGAGATGCTTCGCGGTGGCGTGATCATGGATGTTGTAGATCCAGAGCAGGCTCGTATCGCAGAGGACGCCGGGGCAACCGCGGTGATGGCTCTTGAGCGCGTCCCCTCGGATATTCGTCGTGATGGTGGAGTCGCACGGATGTCAGACCCCGCAATGATTGAGGGCATAAAAGCAGTGGTCACTATTCCAGTGATGGCGAAGTGCCGCATCGGCCACTTCGCCGAGGCTCAGGTACTCGAGTCGCTCGGAGTCGATTTCATTGACGAGTCCGAGGTGTTGACTCCCGCAGACGAAGCGCACCACGTTGATAAGTGGGGCTTCACTCCGCCATTTGTATGCGGTGCAACCAATCTCGGTGAGGCCCTTCGACGAATCTCTGAAGGGGCTGCGCTAATTCGCTCGAAGGGCGAGGCCGGTACCGGAAACATCGTCGAGGCTGTTAGGCACCTGCGCTCAATCCTTGGTGACATAAAGAAAATAACCGTTGCAGAGGACGAAGAGTTATACGCATGGGCTAAGACCCTTCAGGCGCCGATTGAGCTAGTACGAGAGGTCGCTGAGCGCGGGGAGTTGCCTGTTCCGATGTTCTGTGCTGGAGGTATAGCAACTCCGTCTGATGCGTCGCTCGTAATGCAGCTCGGCGCTCAAGCAGTATTCGTAGGTAGCGGAATTTTCAAGAGTAGCGACCCTGCACTTATGGCTCGAGCCATCGTTGAAGCCACTACTCATTATGCTGATCCCGAGGTTGTAGCGAAGGTCTCGCGCGGTTTAGGGGATGCAATGCGCGGCCTTGAGCTCGCAGCGATCGAGACAACCTTCGCCGATCGCGGCTGGTAACAGGCGAGGCGAGTATCACACCCACGAGCAGCCTCCTCAGATCGAACCTTTACTCGGCTTTTAATGCGGTTTCGATGTCTTTAATCTCAGCGACTGAGGAGAGGGCGGAGGCACCTTGAAGGCCGGAGTGCTGGCACTTCAAGGGGCATTTCGTGAGCATCGCGAGGTATTAGATGCCCTTGGGTTCGATGCAATTGAGGTTCGAACGGCCGAGCAACTACTAAGTCTTGACGCACTTCTTCTGCCGGGAGGGGAGTCGACGACGATGACTCACCTGCTGCGCACCTCTGGGATGCAAGCGCATCTAACAGATGCATTGAAGGATGGGCTCCCAACCCTCGGCACCTGCGCTGGCCTGATCCTTATGGCAAAAGAAGTATTGGATGGCCGCGAGGATCAGATCCCGCTCGGGGTCGCTGATGTTACGGTTCGTAGAAATGCTTATGGGAGACAACGCGATTCTTTTGAGGCCAATCTGAGCGTAAAGGGGTTACTTGGGGGTACGTTCCCGGGTGTATTCATTAGGGCGCCAGCAATTGAGCGGGTCGGCCCTATGGTTGAGGTGCTCGCAGAGCATGACGGATTACCGGTATTAGCAAGGCAGGGTTCGCTCTGGTTCTCAACGTTCCATCCGGAGATCTCTGGAGATCTCCGAATTCATGAGGCATTTCTCAAGGAGGCTGAAGTATGAGTGGACACTCGAAGTGGCATTCGATCAAGCATAAAAAGGGCGCCGCAGATGCAGCACGCGGCAAACTCTTTGCTCGGCTATGTCGCGAGATTGAGGTAGCGGCTCGAACTGGTGGAGGCGACCCGGATACGAACGCTGGGCTGCGCACCAAGGTACAGAAGGCCAAAGAGGCCTCGGTACCCAAGGACAACATCGAGAACGCGATCAAGCGTGGCACGGGAGAGCTTGAGGGCGTCGTATACGAGGCCATGAACTATGAGGGGTACGCGCCTAACGGCATAGCGATCTACGTTGAGTGTCTCTCCGATAATCGCAATCGGACTGGGAGCGAGATAAAGAATATTTTTAGCCGCAATGGTGGCGCTATGGCAGAGCCTGGTGCCGTGGCATGGCAGTTCGAGCGCAAGGGTTTGATCCACATCGGTCCTGGTTCGACGGAGGACGATGTATTGCTTGCGGCCCTCGATGCGGGTGCCGAGGATGTAACAGAGGCTGGTGATGGGTTCCAAGTTATTACGCCACCAACGGAGCTCCACGTCGTGCGCTCTGCACTAGAGGAGGCAGGCATCAAGGTTGAGAGCTCAGATTTAACGATGATTGCGTCTACATCTATCGAGCTTGAGGATGAGGCAAGTGCGCGGCAGGTACTACGAGTAGTCGACGCTCTCGAGGATCACGATGATGTTCAGGGCGTCTATGCGAACTTTGATATCCCCGAGAATATTCTTGATATGGTGATGGGATAATGCCAGCCATCGGAGAGATCGCCACAAAATTTACGCTTCCAGGTATCGATAAGGGAGAGCGTCGCGACTACACGCTCGATGAGTTTCTAGGGCGCAAGGTCGTACTTGCTTTTTACCCAGGGGATAACACTCCCGGATGCACCCGCCAACTCTGTTCATATCGAGATGCATTTGCGGATCTATCAAGCCTTGATGCTGTCGTCCTTGGTATCTCTGCTCAGGACATAGATAGCCACGAGGGTTTCGCTGCGAAGAATGGATTTGAGTTTCCATTACTTACTGACGGTGATCAAAAAGTCGCTAAGGCATACGGCGCTAAAGGACCACTCGGCATTAAGCGCTCGCTTTTTATCCTTGATCGAGAGGGGCGGGTGACCTACCGACACGTTGCGGCGCTAGTTGGGGTGACCTACAAAGGCGCAGAGACGCTCACCGCTGAGTTATCCAAGATCGACTGATCGGGGCCACGTTTGGCTGGCCCTAGAACTGCCTAAGAGTTGAGCCTGCAGAGGGTCAATATCCGTGTTCTTTGATAATTGCTCCTCCCTGTCCCCGAATGAAGACCCTGACCGGCATAGGATCGAACCCATGTTCGATCCGCAAGGCCCAATCATCGGTATTGACCCCGGGGTCTCGCGCTGTGGTTATGGAGTCGTCACTCGTTTGAGCGGAGGTCGATTCGCGGCAGTTGCATACGGAGTCATCACAACATCGCCCTCTGATCCAATGCCCGAGAGGCTGCTCTCGATAGCGAAAGAACTAGATGCGTTGGTCTCCGAATACAAGCCATCTGGAATGGCCGTCGAGCGAGTTCTCTTCTCCAACAACGCTCGCACTGCAATGTCAGTTGGGCAGGCAAATGGTTTGGCACTAGTCGCAGCGGCGCGCCACTGTGTGCCTGTAGTTGAGTACAGCCCCAACGAAGTGAAGCTCGCAGTATGCGGAGACGGGTCCGCTGACAAAGCCGCTGTTCAAACAATGGTTACGCGGCTGCTTGGGCTTGGGGAGATACCGCGACCACCCGATGCCGCAGATGCACTCGCGTTGGCCTTGACTCATGGTTGGTCAGGGCGTATCAGGGAGCAGACAGGCGAGAGTACCGGTTCGCCATCTTCCCTTGAAAAAGCGGTGCAGCGCGCGTTAGAGCGCGACTCAGGGCGCACAAATGGTAAAGGAAGCGTGGTCGCATGATTGGATCGGTTCGCGGCACTGTGCTTGAGCGAACTCCAAGTGGCGAGGTGCTAGTTGAAGTAGGGGGAGTTGGCTATCGAGTCTTGGTACCGACGGGCACCTTGGCACTCGCCGAGCCTGGCTCACTTACATTTCTAGTTACGCACCTGCATGTTAGAGAAGACGCAATGGTCTTATACGGGTTCGCCACGCGCGATGAACGTGACACATTTGAGGTTCTCTTAGGGACAACCGGAGTCGGCCCAAAACTTGCTTTAGCGATGCTCTCTGCTCACTCGCCGAACTCACTCCGCAGGGCAGTCGCCGAGTCGGACCTAGATGCTCTCTGTCTGGTGCCAGGTGTTGGGAAGCGCACTGCGCAGAGACTCCTTGTTGACCTCGTATCGCGTTTAGATCTCCCGGATGCAGACCTAGACCTCGTCGATGGCGTCGGTGTAGGAGACCGCATTGAGGCGCGTGCTGCACTCGCCGAACTTGGATACTCGATCGAGGAGATTCGATCGGCCTTAAGCGACATCGCCCCAGATGCCTCTGTCGAGGATCAACTTCGACAGGCACTTAGAAGACTCGCGGTGCGCGCATGAGAGAGGAGTTGCTGCGCCCCGGCGCTGAGGCCGTAGAGGCTGCCGAGGAGACAACCTTAAGGCCGCGACGCCTCGATGAGTTCGTGGGTCAGGCGCGCCTCAAAGAGCATCTACAGATTCTGCTCGATGCTGCCAAGGGGCGCGGGCAGGCCGCCGATCACATCCTCTTCGCTGGGCCTCCCGGGCTCGGGAAAACAAGCCTCGCCGGGATCATTGCGGCAGAGATGGGCGTAACGCTGCGAATTACTAGCGGCCCAGCACTCGAGCGTGCCGGAGACGTAGCCGCCATTCTCACAAATTTAGAGGATGGCGAGGTCTTATTCGTCGATGAGATTCACCGATTGCCACGCGCTGT
>Ga0209086_10001762_pt1 | contig 17400 bp, 13 predicted proteins | sample M_130207_XF_Meta_FD_187312 | JGI IMG/M metagenome (GOLD analysis project Ga0209086, IMG submission 187312) | Freshwater microbial communities from Lake Montjoie, Canada to study carbon cycling - M_130207_XF_MetaG (SPAdes) (version 2) | ecosystem: Environmental > Aquatic > Freshwater > Lake... | reverse complement strand
AATGACATATGATAGCGCTGGAACAAGGTATCAGTTTGAATCGGCAGGAATGATAGAAATAAAGGCCTACCAAGAAGGAAAGCCAATAAATATTGATGCTGGAAAAAGTATTAATATTGAATTGGCTTCGCAGCAAAAAGGAAATGATTATAACTTATATGTTTTAGATACTGCAAAAAACAATTGGTCCTGTTTAAAAAAAGGGCTGGAAGTTGCTAAAAAAGAAGGGATTGAAAATACTACAGGAAAATCAAAAACCGTAAAAGTTGCCATTAAAGAAACTCCCGAATACAAAGCCCTTGAAACAAGCCTTTTGAAATATCAAACAGAAAAAGATGCGCAAGTTGCAGCACTATTTAAAGAGATAGAGGAACCTAAAAAACCAAGCCCCGCAGATAAAAATAAATTCACATTTAACCTGGAAGTTGATTCAAAAGAATATCCTGAATTAGCTCTTTATAAAGGTGTATTATTTGAAGTGGGAGTAGAAAATAAAAGTTTCTCAAAAAAAATGTATGACATTACATGGGACGAAGTAATTATTAAAGAAGGACCTTTGAAAGGAGGAAATTATTTATTGAAATTAAAGAAAGAAAAGAAGGTGTATGACATAGTTGTTTATCCGGTATTTGAAGGGATAAATTATCAAACAGCTATTAACAGTTTTAAAGATAAATTTGCTGCTTATAATTTAGAGTTTGAAAAACGAAAAAAATTGGAAAAAAAATTGGAAGAGGACTATCAGGTGAAAATAATTGCATTAAAGAAGCAGCAGGAAAGTGATGCCTTGAATGTAAAAAACAGAGAGTCCGATTATTTTAAACTCATGAGTGCTGACGAAAAAATGAAAAGAATGTTTGCCATTAATAGTTTTGGTATCTACAACTGCGACAATCCTATTGCTTATCCAAAAGGGATCTCTTGTTCTGCAAATTTGATAAATGAAAAAGAAAAAAAAATGATGAGTTACGATGTATTTTTAGTGGATAGATTTAAAAATTCATTGTTCAGTTTCGTTAAAAACCCTATTGTTAATTTTTCTTTTGATCCCAAATCGGTAAACTTATTATGGACAGTAGAAAACGGTATATTATATTGGCTAAAGCCGGAACAATTTAATGAAATAAAAATTTTAGATGAAAAAGCAGATTTAAAAATGAATAGGGTGAACGAGAAGTTTAAAACAGTAGATGAAATAAAGGCCTATTTTAATTTTTAATTTAAAATTTACCATTTTAAGTTGACCCCCGGTCGGTTATTTATAACCTTTTTATACCGTTTTTATAAGCTTAATTTGAAGGAAGAACTACAATCCTATATTTACACCAATTCTAATTATAGGGTTTTGATATGGCGTATAGTATGATTCGGTAAAATTATACAATAGCATTCCCACTATAGCGGAGTTTCTCCCAAAACGCTGTATGTACCCGCCACCAACTAAAAAACTTGCTACATCTACCCGTCTAGGGACAATATAATCGAAAGCTTCTAGGTTTAAATATTCGTATTCGGCATGGCCAAACAAATTATCGTAGAAAAGATATCGGCAAAATACTCGGGCCCCATATACATTGGTCTGCAATTCATAAAGCCTATCTTTATATCGGAAGTATTGAAAAGTAACACCTACACCCGCCGAAAAATTTTCAGTAATTTTATAACCCGCTAAAGGAGAAACATCTATAAAAGTGGAAGTACCAAATTGCAAACCCAAATTCCCTCCAAAATACACCTTCTCCCAAATATTTTTTTTAGGGGCGCGCTTGCGCGTGATTGTGCTATCTTGAGCTGTTACACTGGATGAAAGAAGGGCGACAAAAACAAAAAATATTATATTTAATTTCAATTTACAAAGTTTTTTATTCGTAAAAATAATAAAAATTGTGTTTCTTTGAAAGAAAACTTAAAGAGTATGAATATTATTGTAACGGGAGCAAGTCGCGGAATTGGTTATGAATTAGTGAAATTATTTAGTACTGACCCTAATAATACAGTAATTGCTATCGCGCGGAACGAAACGAAATTAATGCAATTAAAGGAGGAGTGTTTAATAAAAAATCCATCTTCAAAAGTAATCCCTATACATTCTGATTTAAGTAATAAAGTTGCTGTTGAAAGCCTAATTGCAGCAATTACAAAAAAGGTACAAACAGTTAACATTTTAATAAATAATGCAGGGGCCATAACAAAAAAGCCCTTTGTAAATATTGATTTGCATGACTTGGAATATATTTTTAACGTAAATGTATTTTCGGCCTTTTTATTAATAAAAGGATTATTGCCTATTATGGATAGGGAAAAGGGTGCTCACGTAGTAAACATAGGCAGTATGGGAGGCTTTCAGGGCAGTGCAAAGTTTTCTGGCTTGTCGGCATACAGTTCCAGTAAGGCAGCCTTGGCATGTTTAACGGAGTGTCTTGCTGAAGAATTTAAAGAAGAAAATATTGCTTTTAATTGTCTTGCTTTGGGTGCCACCCAAACCGAAATGCTGAACGAAGCATTTCCAGGTTATACAGCGCCAATATCGGCAGAAAAAATGGCTGCTTTTATTGAAGACTTTTCTATAAACGGCAACAAGTATATGAATGGAAAAACTATTCCAATATCACTAGGTACACCCTAATTAATAAAATTTATAATTACTTTATAATGCTAGCATAAAAAACGACTTTACTAACGAGGGTACTCTACCCTTAAGTGATACATGTTCATTAATTTTTTTTTGAATATTTTTTTCAATACATTAATATCTCTAAAAGTAATATCCGAATTAATAAATTGATTTTGTTCAATTTGAGAAGTAATAATTAGTTCCACTAAATTATCAATACTTTCGGCATCGTATTTTTTTAAACTTCGAGAAGCCGCTTCAACAGAATCTGCCATCATTAACACAGCACTTTCTTTAGAAAAAGGGATGGGCCCTGGATAACGGAACTTCTCAATATCTATGTGCTCTTCGGGAAAAGCATTTTGGAACGAACGATAAAAATATGCAGTTATTGTAGTACCATGATGGCTGCGTATAAAATCAATAATTTGTTCGGGCAAGTTGTGTTTTTTTGCAATTTCAACTCCTTTAATAACGTGGCCAATTATTATTGCGGCACTTTCGTCGTAATTTAAATCTTCATGTGGATTAATGCCACTAGCTTGGTTTTCAATAAAATATAGTGGCATTTCCATTTTACCTATGTCGTGATATAGTGCCCCTGCTCTTACCAATAAAGCATTTCCCCCAATAGAATAAATAGCATCTTCGGCAATATTAGCGACTTGCAAGGAATGCTGAAAAGTTCCAGGTGCTAGCAAGGCAAGCTCTCTCAACAACTTTCCATTTGTATCAGACAATTCCAGCAATGAAACATCGGAAACAAATCCAAATATTTTTTCGAAAATAAAAATTAATGGGTAAGAGAACAAGGTAAGCAGAGCACTAATACCAAACCAAGCAAAATCATAAATATTAATAACGTCGCTGCCTCCATCCTGTATAATTGTAATACCAAAAAATGCAATGCTATATGTTAAGAAGATAAGTATAGAGGAAATAAAAATTTGTGAGCGGTTGTGAATATTTACAATACTAAGAATTGCAATTATGCCAGTAACTAATTGTAAAAAGGCAAATTCAAAACGATTAGGAGCCATGAATGAAATTACAAGAACCGTTATTAAATGAACGAACAAAGCAATGCGAGTATCATAAAATGCACGAATGATAATAGGGAGAATGCAGAAAGGTAAAATATAAATACTAAACGATTGAGAATTTAAGGCCAATCGAATCATTAAAACTTGAAGAATAATAAGTAATAAAATAAATGTAATTTTTTTATTATTCAAAAAAATATCCTTACGAAAAAATGCTAAAAAAATAATTAATACCGATAAACATAGTGTAACAATTAATATTTGCCCTAGCAAAACGAAAAAAGTTCCGCTTTTGCCGCCACCCTTTTCTTCAAATTCCCATTTTAATGACTGTAGCAATTGAAATATTTTAGTGTCAATAATTTCTCCTTTCGAAACAATACTTTGATCTTTAATTATCACATCGCGTGAAAAAGAAATAGCTTCAATAGCTTGATTTAATACCTTTTCGGAAGTTTCTTTATCATAAAAAAGAGAATGAGCAATACTGTTTTCTAATAATGGTAAAATAAATTTTGTATCAATACCTGTTCCATGCTTACGAAGTTGTTCTTGTAAATACTCATATGCCGAAATAATGGTATGGAAATCTTTCAAAACATATTCTTCTGCAATATTGTTTTTCAATACATAAACAGAATAGTCGGCCGGTTTATTTTCAATTATTTCCGAGGGTTCTATTATTCCTTTGCTATAAATAGAGTCTATTATATTTTTTGAAAGGGCGAGACTTTTATCTTTTATTTTTAAGCTTTTATTAGTGTCCCACTGTTCCTCAAATTCTTTTATTAATTGTAATTTGCGAGTAGCTAAAATTGAATTAGCCGATTTAAAATATGGTTTTGAATTTTTAAGGATTTCTGATTTTTCCAGCGCCAACTCATCGCTTGATTTTTTAAATGCGAAATCAAATGGAGCAATAAGATGATCGTGCGGCCATGGCTTGCCTTTCAGATTTTGAAATTCATATTGAAACTTCCCTTGCTTAGGAAATACATAAACAATAATAGCGACAGCAATAATAAAAAGTATGCATTTATATATTTCGGGATGACCGTGACGAATAAAAGAAATAAGTTTTTTCACTGCGCTAGTAATTAATATATACGAAATTAATTATTATTTAACATTATTTAGATGCTGCCGCATTCATTTGTACACAAGTTTATTCACAATTTATTTCAAAATTAATTGATTTAAAGTATAAAAAATATATGGAATGAAACAACCTCTTAAAGCCTTTCCGGCATTAGTAAATTGTATTAATTAAAAAAGAATTATAAAAAAATATAATGCTGCTGTAAATTTCAATAATTGTATTTGCCCCTCCTTATTTAGTTTTTTTGTTTCCACAGTATTAATTGATTTAAATATTTCGAGTTTTATTTTTAATAAAAAAGAGTAATTTGGCATTAAAATATATTTTCCATCACTAGCTTTGCATGTTTTTTATTTTTTTATTTGTCGCATTCATTACAACATTGATTCCGAAAAAAAACAACACATTTTAAAAAAGAAAAAATTTTTTGTCGCATATGAAAACCGAAGAAACGAAAATAGGTATAGCAAAAACGACTCAATTCCAAGGGCACGCGGGGGCTATTTATAGTTTAGAAGAAGCTTCGTCAGAACAATATTTTTTCTCGGGAGCCAGTGACAATATATTAGTAGAGTGGGATTTGAGCAACCCGAAAGAAAACAAAGTTATTGCTAAATTCTCTGCTATGGTTATGGCCATAAAATATATCCCTAAAAGAAATTTTATACTTATAGGGCAATCTATGGGGGGGGTACACATTATTGATCTAAATATTAATAAAGAAATAAAACTATTAAAGCTGCACCAACAATCAATTTACGATATACAATATTTACACGAAAGGGAGTGTTTTTGGGTAGCCTCTGCTGACGGATCTGTATCCGTTTGGTCGATTAATGATTTCTCGCTTATTAAACAAATAAACCTTTGTAATAAAAAGATACGCAGTGTTGATTTTAATATTCGCTCGAAAGAAGCTGCTATTGGCTGCGGCGACGGAACAATTCGGATTTTTGATTTTGAAACTTTTGAAGAAAAGGCCGTTTTAAATGGACACTTAACAGATTTTTCTGTTAATGCAGTATGCTACCACCCCAATGGCAAATACCTTTTGTCGGGATCGAGGGATGCCACTTTAAAAATATGGGAAATTGATACTAATTATAGCTTAAGTAAAAATATTCTGGCGCATAATTTCGCAATATATAGTATTGTATTTAGCCCCGACAATAAAAAATTTGCAACAGGGAGTAGAGATAAAACTATAAAAATATGGGATGCTACAAACTTTGAATTGCTTATTAGAGTTGACAATAAAAAATACGGAGGACACACCCATTCCGTTAATAAACTTTTGTGGGGCAAGTATGAAAACCAGCTGATTTCAGCTGGCGACGACAAGATGGTGATGACTTGGAAAATAAATGAGGGCCAGTAAATAATAATACTAGTTCTGTAATTATTAACGGGGGTTTAAAAAATGATAAATTAATATGACAAACATAACCGATACTTTTGGCAGAAGTTTTAAATCGCTGCGCATTAGTTTAACAAACACCTGCAATTTGGCTTGTACTTATTGCGTAGACACCTCAACAACAAAACAAAATATTATTTACCCTGTTAATACAAATCACCAAAAAAATTTATCCGTCGAACAATATGTTAAAATTGTAACCGTATTAAATTCAATTCTTGATATTGATTGTGTAAGATTAACAGGTGGCGAACCTACTCTGTTTAAAAACTTAATACCATTGATTAAAGGCCTTAAAGATGCTGGGATACAAGAAATTAAAATGACATCCAACGGAACATTATTAACAAACAAATTAAGCGATTTAAAACAAGCCGGACTAACATCTTTAAATATTTCTTTAGACGCGCTGGATGCCGACGTTTATTCCATTATAAACAAACGCAGTAACCTAAAAAATGTTCTTATGGCAATAGATAAAGCGATAGAACAGGGCATACAAATTAAATTAAATTGCGTGATAATGAAAGGTGTTAACGATAAGCAAATTATAAAATTATTTGAATATTGTAAAAACAGAAATATTGTTATCCGTTTTTTGGAATTAATGCAAATGGGGCACTTACATAAAAATTTCGAACAATTGTTTTTTTCAGAAGCCGAAATTTTAAATACCATAGCCTTGCACTACGCCTATACTCCTATCGGCAGAGCTCCTAGCGGTACAGCCAGTTACTGGATTACAAATGATCAATATCAATTTGGTATTATTTCAAATGAGTCACACCCGTTTTGCAAGGACTGTAATCGGCTGCGGCTAGATAGTTACGGAAATATTTATGGCTGCCTGAGCGACAACAATCCAATTAATATTACGGATAGTCTGCAAAACGATAATGTATTAATAAAAAAATTAACACAAGCCTTGGGCCAAAAAAAAACAAAGTTTGTAGGTAGCGATTTATCCATGTTGCACATTGGAGGATAGTATAAAAAAGAAGAGAAGCTATATTCTAATACATCATAATAAATATAATATAATTTAATTTAGCTTTTTGATTGCGGCTTGCATGCCTAAAACTTTTTGTTGAAACAGCGCAGCGCAAAATGTTCCAACTCTGTTACTGTTTCTTCGGGCGATTCATAAAAACCCATGTGCCCTGCATCTTCTAGTATTAATACGGATGGATACATACACAGCCCTATTTGTGGATACATTATTTCATAATTAATTACGCTATCCTTCTTCCCTAAAATAAATAATATGGGATATTCTGCAAACTTTAATATCATATCCCTGCTTTTGCGCTCTTTCATCCCTTCTAAGCTATTAATAACAGCCTGCTTGGAAACTTTGGCTGCAATTTCTTTTGCTTTATCAAGTTCTGTTTTTAATTTCCCTAGGTTTTCGAAAGCAAACAAGGAAGTAATTGCGTCATTAACATAAGGCTGGTGTTCCTTTTTAACTATTCGAATAATTCTTTCTCTTTCTTTTTTCTTTTCCTCGGAATCGGAATAAGACATAGAATGAAACAAACACAATCCACTCATATTTTCGGGGAAAAGTTCAGCAAAAGCTAATGCTGCATAGCCACCCATAGAGTGCCCTACAATTACATAACGCCTAACCCCTACCCTATCAAGTACCGACTTTACACTTTGAGCTAGCAGTTCCATGCTGTGATAATAGCCAATACATTCGGTTTTGCCATGACCAGGCAAATCAATGCAGATGACGCGGAATTTTTTGGAAAGTTTTTTTACAAACCCCTGCCATATTTCATGCGAGCCCAAAAAACCATGTACTAAAACTAATACGCGCCCTTTTCCTGTATCGGTAAAGTGTATTTTTATTTTTTTAAATTCCGCGTATTTCATTTTTTTGCCTTTGTAATTTAATATTTTTAAAAAAAATCTAATTTAACGGTAAACACAAAGTAAGCTAAAGTTGAACATCTTAGTTCTTTTAAGAATGCTTTTTGTTTCTGTTTTTTTTCTTAAATCTATTATTATTTTTATCTATTGGTTAGGTGAAAAAGCCGTTTAGTGAAGTTTTCAAAATAAATCCGAAAATTAAATGGTTCAAAAACTGTGTGTTTTTCTTTTGTCTTGTTAGAAAAGAAACAAAAAACCAAGAACAAACAATTCCTCCCCACTTGGCAACCCTGCATCGCTTTTGTTCATTCCTCACGCGCGTTTTCATAAGCATATTTTTTGCTAAAAAATGAAATCAGCTGTTTTTATTAATATATCTGTTTTGTCGAAATTATTTTGAAAGCTTTCCTTAGTGAAATGATTTATACTTAGTAAAGAATTTTAAAAACATCCTATTATAAAGCACTCTTTTTATATATTTTTTTATCTATTTTTTATTTCTTTTTTTATTTTCTCTGCCAGAATACTTGCTATTTTAAAGTTGCTTTCGGCTGTCCATCCTGCAATATGAGGGGATAAAATCACCTTTTCGCTATTTATTAAATACTGAAAAGGGGCAGGAAGATTATTTTTTTCTAATTTTTCGAAAGAAAGGTCTTCATACTCTAACACATCTAAACATGCGCCCACAACTTTTCCCGATTGAATATTTTTTACTAAATCGGCAGTATTTAAGCATTTACCTCGGGCGGTATTGATGATATAAATATTTTTTTTAAAGCTCCGAATAAAAGTATCATTAATGATATTTTGAGTTTCGGTAGTTAAAGGTGTATGCAAGCTTACAATATCGGCATTTTCGAATATTTGATTGAGGCTTGTTTCTATAATAAAGTCATCTCCAAAATCACTTTTGTATTTATCATATGCCAACACCTTCACTCCAAAATTCCTTAATAGATTAGAAAAGGCGGCCCCCATATTGCCATAGCCAATAATGCCAATCGTTTTTCCTTTTAATTCAAGGCCTCTATTTTCTTCCCTTAACCACTTGCCTTCCCGCACCTCCTTATTAGCCTTGCATAAATTATTAAAAAGAGCCAACAGCATCCCGATGGCATGCTCGGCAAGGGCGTCTCTATTGCCTTCGGGAGCATGCAAACAAACAATTCCCTTTTTTTTAGCATATGCCACGTCAATATTTTCCAAGCCAGCCCCTGCGCGAGCTATAAATTTTAAATTTTTGCCTTTATCAATAATTTCTTTTGTGATTTTTATTTTACTACGTATAATAATTCCATCGTATTGATAGATATTATTGCTAATGTCTTCTTTTGTCCAGCTGTAATTTAAGTCACAAGTATGGCCTGCGTTAAGCAATGTTTCGCAAAGTATAGGGTGATTTGAATCTATAAATAGAATTTTCATATTAGCATCTTTTGGAGGATTGCCTATGATAAGAAATGGAAAAAGAAAAATTGATTATTATAAAAAAAGATTTAAGTTGCTTATACAATGTTATCGGGCTCTTCTTTTCCTACGTATGCTCATTTTGCTTTGTTTTGCAGTGCCAAAACCATCATTATTTACAACATAATTAGTTTGACCTCCACTTTTATAAGAGGTGCCATTGTTTTTTAAATTTGGGTCTTTTTTTTGTTTGCCAAAATGCTGGGTTTGCTTTAGCGGCTTTTGGCCACCGCGAAATATACGAGAGAAAAAGCTTCCCGATTTTTCGCTACCGCCCTTGCCTGCAAACTGAGAATAAGAAAAGTTTTTTAAGCCTATCAAAAATACTATTATCAAAAAAATCTTTTTCATCATTGTTATTTTTAATACAAAAAAAATAAAACCTTAAAACTACTCCTTAAATTAGATTACAAGAATACAATAAAAAAATTATGTTCCCAAAAAAATACAGCATATTTTTTTTGATTTTAAACCCATCAATTAAAATACTGCTTATGCATAACATACAACAGTAAAAGAGTAACAAAAAACTAATAACACAGAAAAATCAAAAACACGGGCACCAGTAGAGCAGGTATTTCGTTTTTATGGAATAAAGCGGGAATGGATTATTTACATGTTCAACTGGCATTGTATGAGCAAAGGGGAATAATTAAACTGAGAAATTTAACTTACAATTAATTTACTTATTAGCAAGTAATTCTTCCAAAAACAATAAAAACAAATAGGTGATAGACATGCTTTTAAAAAATAAATAGAAATTTAGACAATAATTCAAAATAAATATGTTACATTAGTTCTGATTTTAAGAAGATCGTTTAACGGGTTCGGTGATTTTTTTGAGTCAAAAATAAAAAAAAATCAATTTTCAGAACCCCCTTTAAATTAATACTAACCCCTAATAAATTAAAACACATGAAAAAACTACTACTAATTTTCGCATGTTCCGGTTCTATTTTGGGCAATGCTCAAAACACTGTGAATATTACCACGCAGCAGTATGATGCATTAAAGAAAAACCACCAGCTTGATTTATCTAAGAATTACGCTTTTGTGAAAAACCAAAATAACCAGTCATCAGTAAAACCTACTTTTGATATTTTATCTTCCCGAAGCTCTATATGCAGCTGCATGATTCCTTTGGATACCTCTTTTTCTATTGTTCCTTTTAATGGCGTTGATTCTTTTGATCTTGAGTTTAGAAATGATGATGGGTATACTAGTGCCATAACCCTTCCTTTTTCATTTAATTTTTTTGGTACAAATTACGACTCTGTATTCATAAATAATAACGGGAATATCTCTTTTATATCTCCCTATTATACTTACACTTCTGACTCTTTTCCAAGCTCCATCTTCAATATGATAGCGCCATTCTGGGGCGATGTGGATACACGTGATTCGGCAAGTGGAATTGTATACTATAAAATTACTCCTACAGCAATGATTGTTAAGTGGGACAATGTTGGCTATTACAACTCTCAATCAGATAAGAAAAACACTTTTCAATTAGTTATTACAAACGGTTCCGACACATTGTTGCCGAGCGGAAACAATGTTTCATTTTGTTATGGCGATATGCAATGGACAACAGGCTCAGCATCTGGAGGCGTTAATGGTTTTGGAGGCTCTCCTGCTACTGCTGGTGTTAACCAAGGCAATGGAACCGATTATTTTCAAGTAGGTAGATTTGATCAGGCAGGTAATATTTTTGATGGCCCATATAATGCAACCGACAGTGTTGACTTTTTGGATAACCAGGGAATGTATTTTGATATTGCTAGTACTGGGAATATTCCTCCATTAGTTATTAACAATAATTTGTGTGATACAATTGATGTTTATACCGGCGACACTTTGCGCACCAACGCTTCTGAAGCAATATTTAAAATTTCTGTAAGTACTCCGGAAATTAACCAAACCGTATCAGCAAGCCTTACATGTAATGCACCTGCAAACTTTTCATACGTAATGAGCATGAATACCCCCACTTTTATAGAATACACCTGTACGTTTACTTCACAGAATCTTGCAGAAAATTTTTATTATGTAACTTTAGTTGCCTCTGATAATGGTTCTCCTGTAAAACAAACTACTAATATTACCGTGATAAAAAACACTTATGACCCTTCGATAGCTGGAATAAAAGAAAATAAAATTTTAGCAATTGAAATTTATCCAAATCCTTCTGAGGGCTTAATCACTGTTAAACATAAATTTAATGCCATATCCAGCCCAATACTAAACATAGTTAATGTAATTGGAGGAAATGTTCTAACAACAGGTTTAAACAGCCAACAGCAGACCATTGACATTAACAGCCTAGCAAAAGGTATTTATTTTGCTAAAGTCACAAGCAAGGAAGGGGAAAGTAAAATATTTAAAATTATACGTAAATAGAAATAAAATAATTAAATAATAAAAAAAGCTCCTGGCACTGCCAAGGAGCTTTTTTTATTCTATAGGGAAGTTCTAAAAATTGCCTTTTTGTTGTTAGACTTCATTTTTAAAATGCTCATTTACCCAAGTAAACTGCGCTTTTAAAAATTTGTCTGCCTAAAAAATTCTAATTTTTAGAACTCCCCTATGAAATACCTTCTTAACTTAGAATTTACCGATAAACTTAAAACTGCATGGGGCAGGAGAATTGAATAGCTGCAGGGAGCAAGGTTAAAACCACTGGTATAAAAGAATTTGCCCCCCTTTTTACTGCAATATTGTAAATCCAATGTTAAGTTTCATTCTATTGCTGCTGCTAGCAGCACCTCCTCCTATTACAATGCGATTTGCTGCTATTGCTCCATTGGATGCCAGCAAATGCAGTCCATTGTTTTTTATTTTACCGGATATCACTTGTTGGATGTAACGCGCTATATTAAAGCGATATTCGTGGGTAACAGCATTGTACTTCCCTCCAAAATAATTTGCCCCTTCGTTTAGGTCGGCCAAAACAAAGCTGCTACCATCGTCATGAATGCCAAAAAGCACCAAATTTTCAGGCGCAGCAAATGTATCCAGCTGATAGCTTGGAGTAACGTCTACTTTAATTACAAGTTCAGCTTTATTTATGGCTACAGACCCCGAATTTAAAAGGTTCATTATGTATGGAAACTCTATTTTTGTTTTAACACCGGCCATTGATTGAATAAAAACAACATCATTTTCAACAGCTGGTAGCGGACTTATGCTTAACTGGGCCGCAAGGTCCCCATCAATACCATTAGCATAATTATGCGTAAAGTGCGAAAAACGAGCCACGCTGCCAAAACTTAAATCATATTTTAATGAATCGTCTGTATCATTATGGTAATATAATATAATTTTAGATTGTGGGTCGGCCATCTTAAAGTTTAACATGTTCCCTTCTCCACTTATTAAGCTTGAAGTATTTTCGGTACTAACATAAAGCCCCTTAATAAAACTTTGAAAAGCTATATTGGTAGCTAAGTTGGGTAAATTCTGATTGTTTAAAATAGAATCGCCAAAAGCATTGCTAAGCGGCACCCTTAACTGTGGCTTTAACACTTCATTATTTATTGTTAGGCTTTTTGATGGCGACGGAATAAATGCATAATCATTCGCCAAATCAACAGTTGATGTAATTAAAGTATTATTTGAATAGTAGTTGGAGGCTCCTTTTATCTCTTCCAGCACTTCATAAACATTTATTCTTTGTTCGGAACAAATCCTTTTTCCGTAATAACTAGGGGAATAAACCAATGCTAAAATTACAGAGTCTATTTGCGGGTTAGTTCCGAATACAGGATTATTTGTAGGCAATCGCAATTGGCTATAAAGGGAGGCTGTAGCGGCTCCAAATACGGGATCGATGTATTTACCAAGTAGGGCGTCGGCAGATATAATAAGTGTTTCGTCGGTACGCAAGGAGTCAACAAGCACCGTTTTGGCATGAATTGTTGCAGTATCTTGATAAACAACATTTAACAAATCGTTAAGAGGCTGAACGTCAAGACCTATAACGCTAGACTCGTCACAAGATGAAGTGCTTATTAACATAAATGCGCAAAGGCATAAAAAAAAAATTGCCCCTTCCCAACATGAAGTTAGAAGAGGCAAAGTTTTAGACGGTATTTTATTGGACATAAATAGTGAAATAATAAAATCAAATAGAATTCTTTTATTAGCTAAAAGAGAGATTAGTCCTCAGCTAACAATATTAGTGTTTCTTAATCAACCAAAACAGCAGCTTCCTCAAGAACCGCATCATAAAAATCAGAATATGCGTCAATATATTCATCTCCAGCTATAAACTCAAGAACTGGCTTGCCTGATTTTTTAATGTATTTATCTAACTCGGCATTTATTTTCGGGGTAGCTTTAATTATACCATCCGCTAAATCTATTGCCTGCTTGCTCACGTTTACAAAAGTTGGATTTTTATAATATTCTACATCCGACTTTTCAATTCCGTCAAACATCACTTTTTTTACAAAATCCTTATGCAAAGGAGCAGTAAACTCATCGTCGTAAACGGAATACACAATTTTCGTGTCTGCAAAAAGAGGGTTATCTTTGAATGATTTTTTTAAATATAGGGCTGTTAAACTAGTCATCCAACCATGCAAGTGAACTACATCCGGCGACCAGCCTAATTTGTTAACCGTTTCAATTACCCCGCGACAAAAGAAAATAGCGCGCTCATCATTATCTGCAAAGTGGTCGCCCTTTTTATCGGTAAGCGTAAATTTCCTCTCAAAATACTCCAAATTATCAATAAAATAAACCTGCATGCGTGCAGCCTGTATGGAGGCTACCTTTATAATTAATTGGTGATCGGTATCGCCAATAATCAAATTCATTCCCGACAATCGTATTACTTCATGCAACTGGTTGCGTCTTTCGTTAATACAACCAAATTTTGGCATGAATGTTCTTATTTCTTTCCCTCTCTCTTGTATTCCTTGAGGCAATTTCCGGGAAATTAAACCAATTGGGCTGTCATTTAAATAAGGGCAAATTTCTTGAGATACAAATAAAACTCTTGCTTTCTTCTTCATGTCGTTTTAAATTAAGATTAAATTATTTAATATACTGCGTTCTTTATTTATATGAAGCCAAAAAATGAAGGATAACTTCCTTTATTACCCTTTAAAATAGACTTATTTTAAAAAGAACACAAAAGTACAAAAAAATATTGCAATTTCAAAGTAATATATTAAATTCGCCCAATTCTATAATTAACAAAAAGTAAATTGGGGTATTGAAAAAAAACAGCCAACAATATAATATAGAGGCTTTTACATAAACCCTTTTGTTTAAAACGAAAAAGCGACTGGCATTATTGTATTCAGGAAAAAAGGAACACAATGTAACATACTTTAAATCTCTATAAAGAGATTTTTATTTTAACTTTTACCCTTATTAACATTGAAGGCTTTCTGCAAGGAAACCAGAGGGGTTAATGTATATAAAAGACAATAAAAACAGCCGTTTAAATTTATTTTATTAATACGCAACATAATTTTATTGTAGGGTTCGGAAAGCCCAAACTAATATTTTAAAAGGATTAATTTGATGGTTGTATTAAACACCCTTGAACAGTTAACAAAACAATTAAAAAAAGTAAGGGACCAAAATTATAACATTGGCTTTATACCAACCATGGGCGCATTGCATCCCGGCCATATTTCATTAATACATGCCGCCCAGCAGCAGCAAGATATAACTGTTTGTAGCATATTTGTTAACCCTACACAATTTAACGATTTAAATGATTTACTTAAATATCCACGAACCATTGAGGCGGATTGTAAACTATTGGAGGAGGCTGGTTGCGACATCGTATTTATTCCGGAAGTATCCGAGATTTATAGCCCCGAAGAGCTTTTATTAAAAAAAAATAGCCTAGAAGATAAAAGCTGGGCAGAAGGCAAAACGATTGATTTTGGATTATTAGCTGATGTGATGGAGGGCGCACACCGCCCCGGACATTTTAATGGCGTGGCGCAAGTGGTAAGTAAGTTATTAAAAATTGTAAGGCCTAACAAAGCGTATTTTGGACAAAAAGACTTTCAGCAATTAGCAATAATACGAAGTTTGGTAAAACAATTGAATTTGCCAATTCAAATTATTGCTTGCCCCACTATAAGGGAACCTAGTGGCTTAGCAATGAGTTCTAGAAACGAAAGGTTATCACACAAGGAAAGGACCAGCGCGGCATTACTATCGGAAATATTATTTGAGTTAAAGGATTTGTACCTACAAAAGACCATACCGGAGTTAAAATTATTTGTAGCGAATAAAATAATGACCGACCCAATGATAGAACTTGAATATTTCGAAATTTCGGATGCCGAAACGCTACAGAAAATTACTCATTTTGGATTAACAAAAAGCGCTGTTGCCTGTTTTGCAATTAAATTGGGGGGTATCCGCCTTATCGACAACATTGTTTTATATTAAATTGGATTAATAATAATAAAGGCCTCCTAACTATCCTCTGGATTTTTATCCTGGGACTCAAAAGATTCGCCAAATCCGGTAACATCAATTTTTTCATTTTCCTCCTCTTCGCCCAAATCATATTTTTGGCTGACAGGCCCTTCTTTTCGAAAATAGTAAGCTGTTAAAGTGCCTGCCAAAGCTCCTAACAAATGAGACTCCCACGACATGCCGCTCTTCAATGGCAAAACCCCCCAAAGGGTGCTGCCATATAAAAACACTACAAATAAAGACAAGGAAAGTAAGCGGGAATCTTTTCTAAACACCCCGCTAAAAAACAAGAAAGTTACAAAACCATAAATAATACCACTAGCCCCAATGTGGTATGCGTCACGAGCAAGGGTCCAAACCCAAAAGCCTGTCATTAAATATACCCAGAAAAATATTTGAAAAGCGATGGGCCTATAAAAATATAATATTACAGCGCCTAAAATTATCAGTGAGGGGGAATTAGCGATTAGATGGTTAAAATCCGAATGCAATAAAGGAGAAGTTATAATCCCTAATAAGCCATGAAAGGTTCTAGGAAAGAGGCCAAAAGTAAACAAACTAATATTTTGAGCAAGTTCAAATAACTTTATCCCCCATATCGCTAATACAAATAGGCTAGGGTAAAGAATACTAAAAAACAATTTAGACTTGGTATTGCGCACTTACAAATTTAATAAAAAAAAGCCCTCTGTAAAAACTTGATTAATGGGATTATAAAAAGTAGTTTTTAGAAATTTAAACACAAAAGGCAAATCCACTTTAACAATTTATTATAATCTGTGTTTCAAAAATACGATATTTTTTTTCTTAAACATCCTATTTTTTTCTCGGTCTTTTATTTAGTTCTTTTTGATAAAATAAAATAAAAAAAAAAAGCCTCTGATTTAATTTCCTCTCAATAAAAAAATTATTTCTTGCTATTGGTATCGCTTGCAGAGAGGCTTTTGGCAAGTTGTTCTATATTTTCTGGTATTGCATAAATTTTATTTGTTTTGCTATCTACAAGTATCATTACCGGCGTTGATAGAATGAAATAAGCATTGGCTTGCTCGCTGTTGATGCCTCCTTCACATCTTATGTGTTTCCAATCTGGCAGCTTAGTGATTGCATCGGTCCAGATAGGTATTTCTGTTGCTGTATCGTCAAGGCCAAGTGCAAAAACCTCCACCAATTTTTTATCGCTTAATTGCTGATACCAAGGGTAAAGTTTGCTTACTAATTCTTTACAATGTCCGCAATCAGCACTCCAAAAAAGAAGTAATTTATAGCGGCTATTGGTTTTGTATTTACTAAACAAAACATCCTTGTCTGCCATTTTTATTGAAAAGTCGGGAGCCATAGAGCCTATCAATAAACTTTTTATTCCTTTTAATCTTTTTTCTATCGCTTGTCTTTTATTGGTAAGACAGTTGGTATCCTTTAGGTAAGT
>Ga0209086_10001760_pt1 | contig 17403 bp, 14 predicted proteins | sample M_130207_XF_Meta_FD_187312 | JGI IMG/M metagenome (GOLD analysis project Ga0209086, IMG submission 187312) | Freshwater microbial communities from Lake Montjoie, Canada to study carbon cycling - M_130207_XF_MetaG (SPAdes) (version 2) | ecosystem: Environmental > Aquatic > Freshwater > Lake... | reverse complement strand
TGGAGATGAGCTTCGGCATGGGCAAGGACGGCTACCCCGCGATCTCGATGACGCAGCACGCCGCGAACAAATACTGCCAGTGGCTGAGCGCGAAGACCGGGCACTTTTACCGGCTGCCGACCGAGGCCGAGTGGGAATACGCCGCGCGCGCGGGGACGACGACGGCTTACTTCTGGGGCGATGACGCCGCGCCGATGAATGAGTACGCGTGGTCCGGCAAGAACAGCGATTTCAAATACCAAAAGGTCGGCAAGAAGAAGCCGAACCCGTGGGGTCTGCACGACATCCTCGGCAACGTCCTGGAGTGGACGCTCGATCAGTATGACCCGGAATTTTACAAGAACTCGCCCGCGGCGAATCCCTGGAACAAGGCGACGAAACCGTATCCGCATGTGGCGCGCGGCGGTTCGTGGGACGACGACGAACCCGCGGCGCTGCGTGCGGCCGCGCGGCGCGCGTCGAACAAGGGCTGGAAAGTGCAGGATCCGCAGCTTCCGAAGAGCATCTGGTACCACACCGACGCGCAATTCCTCGGCTTCCGCGTGGTGCGCCCGCTCCAGACGCCGACCGCCGAGGAGGCGCACGCGTATTGGAACAGCGGCGTGGAGAAGGACAACCCGCTGCTGAAAAAGGCGGAGTAGCCCTTGTAGCGCAGGCGTCTTCGCCTGCCGTATCGCCTGCCGTATCGCCTGCCGTATCGCCTGCGTCCCGCTTGCCCCGCGCGTGGCAGCGGGGAGGGCATCGTATCCGCAGCCGCCCGGAGGCAGGCGGGAAGCGGGAAGCGCTGCGCTCCGTTGCGGCTGCGCCACGCCCCGATTTCCCGCCTAATCTTTTCCCCCCGCCCGCGGTGAATGAATCATCGCCAAGTCCGGCGCCCCAGTCCTAGTTTCCCGCTCCACCTCCACAACTCGCAAACCAATGAACCATCCATCCGACATCCTCACAGCCGACGCTCTCAGCCGCCGTCATTTCCTGAAGAAAGGCTCCACCGCCATGGTCGGCGGCGCGCTCCTCGGCACGCTGGCCGCCGAGCGTTTCGCCCACGCCGCCAGCACCGACGAACTCAAGATCGCCCTCATCGGCTGCGGCGGACGCGGCAGCGGCGCGGCCGAGCAGGCGCTCAACACCTCCAACCTCGGCCCGGTCAAACTCGTGGCCGCGGCTGACGTCCACGAGGATCGGCTGAAGGGCGCGCTGAACAATCTGAAAGCGAAGCACGCCGGCCGCGTGGATGTGCCGGAGGACCGCCAGTTCGTCGGCTTCGATGGTTATGAAAAAGCGATCGCCTGCGCCGATGTCGTCATTCTCGCCACGCCGCCCGGTTTCCGCCCGGCGATGTTCGAGGCCGCGGTCAAGGCGGGCAAACATGTCTTCATGGAAAAGCCGGTGGCGTCCGACGCCGCGGGCGTGCGGCAGGTGCTCGCCGCCGCCGAGGAGGCGAAGAAGAAAAACCTCAAGGTCGGCGTGGGCCTCCAGCGCCATCACTCGAACGGCTACATCGAAACCGTAAAGCGCATCCAGGACGGCCAGATCGGCGACGTGACCTCGGCGCGCGCGTTCTGGAACGGCTCGCGTCCGTGGCAGAAAAAGCGCAGCGCTTTGGAACAGCAGTACGGGCGCAAGCTCACGGAAATGGAATACCAACTCCGCAACTGGTACTACTTCACCTGGCTCTGCGGCGACCACATCGCCGAGCAGCACATCCACAATCTCGACGTCATCAACTGGGTGAAGAACGCCTACCCCGTGAAGGCGCGTGCGATGGGCGGGCGGGAGATCACGAACAGCCCGGACGACGGCGAGATTTACGATCACTTCGCCTGCCAGTTTGAATACGCGGACGGCTCGATCATGTTCAGCGAGTGTCGCCAGCAGCCGGGCTGCTGGAGCAGCGTGAGCGAGCATGTCGTGGGCACCAAAGGCCGCGCGAATGTCGGCCGCCACGAGATCACCGGCGCGGATGCCTGGCGCTACAAGGGCGGCGGCAAAGACGCTTATCAGCAGGAGCACGACGCGCTGTTTGCCGCGATCCGCGACAACAAGGATTTCAACGAAGCCGTCAACGGCGCGATGAGCACCATGACCGCGATCCTGGGCCGCATGGCGGCGTATTCCGGCAAGGAAATCGAGTGGCAGGCCGCGCTCAATTCCAAGATCGAACTCGTACCCAAGGAACTCGGCTGGGACAAACCCGCCCCGGTCAGCCCCGGCGCCGACGGCTACTACCCGCGCGCTATCCCCGGCCGGACGGCGGTGCTCTGACGCAGCGCGCTCTGCCCGCACTTCATCCGAAAATGGCCGCCGTTTCCCGGTGGCCATTTTTCTTTACCGCGCTACCGCGTAGTCGGCTGCTGCGTGGGTGTGCTGCCGGCTTTCGGGACGTTTCGCCAGCGCGCCGATTCGAGAAACTCGATCCTCTCACCCGGCTTCCGCACGACCTGCGCCGCAGTGCCCGGCGTTTCTTCGACGAGCTTCAGCCCCTGCTCCGGGCCGAGGACGCTGACGGTGGTGGAAAGCGCGTCGGCGGTCATGCCGTCGGGCGCGATAACGGTGACGAGGCTGTGATCGGTGAGCCCGAGGCCGGTGCGCGGATCGACGATGTGCGAGTAGCGCCGGCCGGCGATCTCCACGCGTTGGAAAACGTCGCCGCTGGTCGCGATCGCACCGTTTCGCAGAAACACGACCTGGGGCAGCGGAGCCCCGGCGACATCGAGCGCGGCGACTTCGATACGCCAGCCGGGTTCGCCGGGGGGCGCGTCGCCCGCTGCCATGTCGCCGCTCCCGCCGACCAGCGCGCGAGGAAACCCCCGCTGCCGTAAAACCGCCAGCGCCTCATCGCATGCGAACCCTTTGGCAATCGCCCCGAGATCGAGCCGCATCTCCGGCGCGAGCAGCTCGGCGGTCTGTCGCGCGGGATCGAGTCGGAGCTTTTTGAAACCGACCCGCGCCATCATCCCGGCGAGCAGTTCCGGCGCGGGGAGTTCCTGCTTCCGCCGGGCCCGCCGCCAGACATTGACCAGCGGCCCGACCGTGATGTCGAAGGCACCCTCGCTCCGCGCGGAAAACTCCTGCGCGCGGACGAGCACCTTCCACAGCGCGTCGCCCACGCGCACCGCCCGCCCTTGCCCGGAAGTCCGCGAAAGCCGGCTCAGTTCCGCATCGCTGTCGTAATCGCTCATCACCCCGTTCAGTTCCGCGATCCGCGCAAACGCCGCATCCGCTGCCGTGCGCGCCGTCGCCTCATCCGCCGCATAGAGCGAAACGCGGAACGGCACGCCCATCTCCGCCTTTTCAAAGACGAACTTCGTCAGCTCCAGCTCCGGAGCCGCATGACCGGCCGCCAGGCCCAGCCCAAGCGCCGCGGCCAGCGCGTTGAATCGGAATCTTGATCTTAGTCCCACAAACCGACCCCTAACGCGCACGGACGGGAAATCCAACCACAGCTTGCTGGAGCAGCCCGGCGGGATGACGAGGAATCCTCCTGCGGGTTTCGTTCGTCATTCGTCAATTCCTCTCCCACCGCCTCCGCCCGCCGGGAACTCCGCTCAGGATGACGGCTTTTACGGCATCCGCCAGATGAGGCGGACGCCGTCGAGGCGGAGGCGGGCGGCGGTGAGGGCGGTGGTCAGCTCGGTCTGGTGGGCGCGGAGGGCGGCGATCTCGGCGGGGCGGACGTGGTCGTTGATCTCGGCGAGGTCTTCGAGGCGGGCGATTTCGTGGCGGAGCTGGGAGTCCATTTTCTCCTGCGCGGCGGCGGCGATGGTGGTGAGCTGCGCGGCGGCGAGTTTTTGCGCAGCGGCGAGCATCGCGGGGAAGAGTTTCTTTTTCACCGCGCCGCGGTCGAGCAGGCGGAAGACGTCCCCTTTCTCCAGCACGGCGGCGGCGAGTTCGGCGTCGGCGGTGATGTCCTTTTGCGCGTGGTCGATGACGACGCGGACGGGAGTGGTCGGCAGGAAGCGATCGACATGCAGCGACGCCGGGGCCACGCACTCGACGACGTAGTTGGTTTCGAGCAGCAGCGATTCGCCGTCGGGGTGACGCCAGATGCCAAAGGCGGCGTTGCCGGTCTCCGCGCCGAGCAGCAAATCGAGCGCGCTGCGGACGAGCGGATGATCCCACGTCATGAAGCCGAGATCCTCGCGGCTGAGCGCGCGGGCGCGGTCGAAGGTGACGCTGAGGCCCTCGGCGGGGATGCCGCTGAGCGCTTCGCTGAGCAGGTGGTCGGGGCGTAAAAGGTAGGTGCGCGGGGCGAGGTCCTCGATGTGCATGCCGCAGTGTTCGAGCAGGCGGATGACGAACGCCTCGAACTCCGGGTCGGCATCGAGCGCGCGGATGTGATCGGTGATGACGGCAGCGGCGGCGGGCCGGCAGGAGCTGAGTTCGAGCAGGCGGTCGTGGCCGCGCTCGAGTTTGCGGGTGACGCCGGCGCGGACCTGGCGGGATTTTGCGAGAAAGGCGGTGAGCTTCTTCGCGTCGAAACGCGCGAGCAGGGCGGCGAGCGGCGCGCCGAGTTCGCGGACGATCTCCGCGGCGCCGTGCAGGTTTTTTTCAAAAGCGCCCAGCCCCTCATGATACCAGCGCGCCACGACTTCCGAAGCGGTGCCGGGCGCGTAGGGCACGTGGATGCGGATGGTCGCGGTCTGGCCGATGCGGTCGAGGCGGCCGATGCGCTGCTCGAGGAGTTCGGGGTTGGCGGGGAGGTCGTAGAGGACGAGGTGGTGGGCGAACTGAAAGTTGCGGCCCTCGCTGCCGATCTCGGAGCAGATGAGCAGGCGCGCGCCTTCCTCCTCGGCGAAGTAGGCGGCGTTGCGGTCGCGCTGGAGCAGGGTGAGGCCCTCGTGGAAAACGGCGCACTTCACGGCGATCAAGCGCTGGAGCCGCTCGGCGGTCTGCTCGGCGAGCGCGCGGGTGCGGCAAATGACGAGGATTTTCGCGTCGCGCAGCGTCTTCAGCAGCTCGGCGAGCCAGCGCACTTTGGCGTCGTCCTCGTTCGCGCCGTCGAGCGGGACGAGCAGCGCCTGGCGTTCGGGGAAGCCGGAGAGCGCGGCGCGGGTGTTGCGAAACATCACGCGTCCGGTCCCGAACGCGTCGAGCAATTCGGCGACGAGATGCGCGCGGGCGGCGGCATCGCCGGTGGCCGCGGCGTCGCAGCGGGCGGCGAGGCGCGGGGATTTCGCGGCGAAAAGCGCGCGGTCTTTCGCGTTCAGCGCGGCACCCGCGAGCAGGCGGTCCACGGCTTTCGCCACCTCCTCGTAGTGCTCGGCCTCTTCCACAAACTCCGCGAACCCGGCGTAGCGATCCGGGTCGAGCAACCGCAGGCGGGCGAAGTGCGCCTCGACGCCGAGCTGCTGGGGCGTGGCCGTGAGCAGAAGCAGTCCCGGCGTTTGCGCGGCCAGCGCGGCCACGAGCTGATACTGCGGGCTGGCCTGCTCAGGCGTCCATTCGAGGTGATGCGCCTCGTCCACGACGAGCAACTCCCAACCCGCCGCGAGCACCTGCGCCGCGCGCGTCTCGCTGCCCGCGAGCAGTTCCACGCTGCAAAGCACGAGCTGGCTGTCGAGGAAGGGATTCGTCCCGCCGTCGGCCGAATCCAGCGACGCGCAGCGCTCCTCATCGAAGATGCTGAAGAGCAGATTGAACCGCCGCAGCAACTCCACGAACCATTGGTGAACGAGCGGCTCCGGCACGAGCACAAGCACGCGCTCCGCCCGCCCGGTGAGATGCAGCCGGTGCAGGATCAGTCCCGCTTCGATGGTCTTGCCCAGCCCGACTTCATCGGCCAGCAGCACGCGCGGCGCGAGGCGCGACGTGACTTCGCCCGCGATGAACATCTGGTGCGGAATCAAATCCACCCGCCCGCCGACAAACCCGCGCACCGGCGTCTGCCGGTTTTCGCTCCGGCGCCGCAGCGCTTCCGCGCGCAGATCGAAGGTGGGCAGTTCGTCCACCTGCCCGATGAGCAGGCGCTCCTCCGGCTGGGAAAAGCTGATCGTGTCCGAAAGCTCCGCCTCCGCCACGGCTCGCCCGGTGCAGCGATACGTCAGCAACCCCGCGCGATCCTCCACCGCCGCGACCACCATTTCCTCGCCGCTGTGCAGCTTGATCTTGTCGCCCTCGGCAAACGCGACCCGCCGCAGCGGCGCAGATTTCAGCGCGTACTGCCGCTGCTCGCTCGCCGCCGGGAAGTGCATCTCCATGCGCCCAAACTCCACTTTGATGACAATGCCGAGCCCGAGCTCCGGCTCGCTGTCGCTGACCCATCGTTGGCCGGGGATTGGTGGATTCATGGCGGAAAAAAGGGCCGGAGACTACGCCATCGCGCGCCGCTGACAAACGATTTGCGCGCGGGCTTTCACGCTCCCGCGTGCTACTCCGGAGCGGTGCCGCCGCGCGGCGGGCGCGGAGTCTGGAGGTGGGCGAATCGGGTGCCCCAATCGACCGGCAGGCGCATGGGTTTGCCGGGCGGCATCTGGACGACGGCGAGCCTCTGCCGCGAGGTGACGATGAGCGCGCCGTCGGCGGGCCGGCGAATCTCAAAGGCGCACCAAAAGCGGAGGCGGTCCACGCTTTCGAGCCGGCCGTGGACGATGAGCTGGTCGCCGAGGACGGCGGGCTTGCGGTAGTCGATCTCGGTGCGGACCACGACGGGGTAAATGTGGGTGCGCGCCATGTCCACGAGGCCCATGCCGAGCTGTTCGGCGAGCAAAGTGCGCGCGATCTCGATGAAACGGAGGTAGGCGATGTTGTGGACCACGGCGGCGCAGTCGGTGTCGAAAAACATGACCTGCACAGGGACTTCGATGCGGGGAGTTTCCGGCGCGGTGGGATCGGGAGTTTGGTGTTTCACGGCCCGGAGAAAGACGCTACTTTTCGTCTGGTGAACAGCTCTTTAGCGCCAGAAAATGAGGCCCGCCCGGGAGTGGGCGGGCGTGCGCTGATGGAGAAATGGGGACCGACGCTGGTCATCGTGGTCGCTGCGCTGGCCTACTTTGGGAGCTACTTGGGCTACTGGTTCAATCCGCACGACGAAGGCGGCACGGTCTGCCTGATCGCGCAGCGGCTGATGCAGGGTGAGCGGCCGTGGGCGGACGTGGCGCTCGGATACAACGCTGGCTGGTTTTACCCGCTCGTGGGCCTGTTCCACGTCACCGGGGTGAACTACCTCGCGGCGCGCGCGTTCTTTTTCGCGCTGTCCACGATCACGGCGCTCCTCGGTTGTGGAATCGTCACGCGGCTGAGCGGTTCGCGCTGGCTGGGCTGCGCGGTCGGGCTGGTGCTGGTGGCGCTGCCGGGTTCGCAGTTCAAGAACTACATCCCGCTCGCGGAGATGGCGAACACGGCGTGCCTGATCCATCTGCTGCACGTCGAGTTTTCCGCGCGGCGGAAATGGTTCGGCGCGGTGGCGCTCGGCGGCGCGGTGCTGGGGTTGACGGCGCTGGTCCGGGTGGAGATCGCCATTTTCTTCGCGGTCATCTGGGCGCTGCTACTGCTCTTTGTCCTGGCGGACAAACGGCTCGCGCTCCGGCAACGCGCCGCGCACCTGCTGCTCGGCGGCGCGCTGCTCGCGGCGGTGGTGGGCGCGGTTCACCTGCCGCCGTATCTGTACCTGCGGACGCTCGGGGTGGAGTCGCATTTTACCGGGCAGATTCCGGCGTGGTTCGGCGCGCTCAGCGTCGGGCTGCAGGATCAGATCGGCGCGTCGGCGCCCGCCGACCGGCCTGCGCCGCCCACCACCCCAGCCGCGGAGTCCAGGCCCGCGAAACCTGCGGCTGCGGCGGATCGCTCGTTGCTCGCCCGCCGGCCGGTCACGGACATCTGGCGCGGGGCCGGAGGCAAAGTCCGCCTGCTGGCCTTCCTGACCTACGCGCCGCTCGCGGGCTTCGCTCTATTTTTCGGAGCCGGGGTCCTCAGCCTGGCGGGGAAGGTGTGGCGCGGTTCGTTCGTGCTGCACGAACATTCCATGAAATGGCTGCTCCTCGTGGGCGGGTCGCTGACGACGTTTCCGCAGTTCTTTTTTTTCCGCCCCGACCGCCCGCACCTTTCCGAGTTCATGCCCGGCTACATCGTGGCCATGGCCGGATGCCTGATCCTGCTCAAGCCTCCGGGTGAAACTCGCGGCCGCTTGCAGACGTTGCTGGCGAAGGGCTGCGCGGGCTTTTTCGCGCTGCACTTGGCCGCATTTGCGTTCTACGCGTTGCAGCATCCCTCCGCCGGGACCATCGCCGCGCGGGTGGGTCGCGAGACGAAATTCGTCGCCGCGAACGGCGTCAGCGTGCGCGCTTTCAAACGCGAAGCGCAGACGCTCACGGCGATCCGCGCCGCCGTGCTCAAGCACTCCCGCGCGGACGATTTTCTCATCTGCTACCCCTACATGCCCGGCTACAACCTGATGACGAACCGGCGCACTTATCTCCACAACGTCTATGTGGATAACGCCACGCGCGACGCGGACTGGATGGCGACGAGCATCCGCGACATCGAGGAGCGCAGGCCTGCGGTCGTCGTCATCGATCATCGGGCGATCAATGGGAGCGAGGCGTCGCGATTTTCCCGCTGGGCCGCGCCGGTGCATGAATACGTGAAAATCCACTACGCCCGCGTGGCGGAGATCAAATCCGCCGACAACTCCACGATTGAAGTTTTCGCAAAATCGCTCGTCCCCGTCGCACCATGAAATCCCGCAAAGCCATCATTCTCGCCGGCGGCGCCGGCACGCGGCTGCATCCGCTCACGCGCATCGCCTGCAAGCAGCTCCTGCCGGTCTATGACAAGCCGATGATCTACTACCCGCTCGCCACGCTGATGCTCGGCGGCATCCGGGAGGTGCTGATCATCTCCACACCGAAAGATCTGCCGCAGTTTCGCGGGCTCTTCGGCGACGGCGCGCACCTCGGGATGCGCTTCGACTACGCCGCGCAGGAGCGGCCGGCCGGCATCGCGCAGGCTTTTCTCATTGGGGAAAAATTCATCGGCGCGGATGGCGTCTCGCTCATCCTCGGCGACAACATTTTCTACGGGAAACTCGACTTTTTCCGCGACGCCCTGCGCGTGGTGGAAAGCGACGGCGGGGCCTGTGTCTTCGGCTATCAAGTGCGCGACCCCGAGCGCTATGGCGTGGTCGAGTTTGGCCCGGACGGGAAAGCGCGGAGCCTGGAGGAAAAGCCCACGCATCCGAAGAGCCACTTCGCCGTCCCCGGGCTCTACGTCTATGACCGCGACGTGGTGCAGATCTGCCGCGACCTCAAACCCAGCCCGCGCGGCGAACTCGAAATCACCGACGTGAACCGCGCCTATCTCGATCGCGACCGGCTCAACGTCCGCGTGCTCGGCCGCGGCATGGCCTGGCTCGACACGGGCACGCAGGCCAGCCTGCTGGAAGCGAGCAATTACATCGCGGCAATCCAAAACCGCCAGGGCCTGATGATCGCGAACATCGAGGAAATCGCCTTCAACCAAGGCTTCATTGATCGCGCTGGCCTGCAATCAGCCATCGCGACACTGCCGAAGAACGAATACCGCGAATACCTCGAAGCGGTGTGCGCCGAGAGCAAATAGGACGCCGAAAAGTTTCGTCGCCCGGAAGGAGTAGGAGCGCGCCGGAGCGGCGCTCTTCCTGGTTAGTTCAGCGAAGCCGGAGCCGGGTCCACATTGACGCGACGACCTTCCCGGTCGAAACGAACGAGGCCATCGACGAGGGCGAAGATCGTGTAGTCACGACCCAAGCCGACATTCTTTCCGGGCAGGAACTTCGTCCCGCGCTGGCGGATGATGATGTTGCCGGCGATTACCGTCTGGCTGCCGAATTTCTTGACGCCAAGCCGCTTGCTGACGCTGTCGCGTCCATTCTTGACCGATCCTTGACCTTTCTTATGAGCCATATGAGTGAGAAAATTAGGGTGTGAAACTGATTAGGCGGGGATGCTCTTGATCTTCACGCGAGTGAGATTCTGGCGATGCCCGATGGTGCGATGGTAGCCCTTGCGGCGGCGGAATTTGAAGTTGATCAGCTTCGGTCCGCGGAATTGCTCGACGACTTCGGCGACGACCGTCGCGCCCTTGAGTTCGCCGCTGAGTTTGAGGCTGCTGCCCGCGCCAACCATGAGGACATCCGTGAACGTGGCCTCGGAGCCGGGTTCCATGTCGAGCTTTTCGATCTCGATCACATCACCCTGCGCGACGCGGTATTGTTTGCCGCCGGTTTTGAAAATTGCGTATGCCATAAAATGCTGCTGGTTAAAAAGGAGCGGGGAGACTGCCACGCCTCCTTCGGGTTGCAAGGTGAATTTTGCCGTTTTTCGATTCTGGGGCGGGGCCTGCCGAGGGGGCGATGCGAGTTACCTCTCCGCAAACTCCGCCACGCGCGACTCGATGATCTTCGCCACGAAGCCGGTGTTGTATTTCCCACGGACGAAATCCGGGTCGCGCATGATGGCTTCCTGAAAGGGGATGGTCGTCTTGATGCCGGTGATCATGTATTCGCCGAGCGCGCGGCTCATGCGGGCGATGGCGTTGGCGCGAGTGGTGCCCGTGGCGATGACCTTGGCGATCATCGAGTCGTAGTGCGGCGGCACGGCGTAGCCAGCGTAGGCGTGGGAATCGATGCGGATGCCGCGCCCGCCGGGGGCGTAGTAGAGGTCGATCTTGCCGGGACAGGGTTGGAAATTGTTGAACGGGTCCTCGGCGTTTACGCGGCACTCGATGGCGTGATATTTCCGCTTCGCGTTGTGCATGTATTGGGAAAGGGGTTCGCCGGCCGCGATCTTAATCTGCTCTTTCACGAGGTCCACGCCGTAGGCCTCTTCGGTGATGCAGTGCTCCACCTGGATGCGCGTGTTCATTTCCATGAAGTAGTAGTGCCCGTGGTCATCCATGAGGCACTCGATGGTGCCCGCGCCGACGTAGCCCACTTCCTTGGCCAGCCGCACGCAGTCTTCGCCCATGCGCTCGCGGATTTCGTCGGTCATGATCGGCGAGGGCGTCTCCTCGATGATCTTCTGATTGCGGCGCTGCATCGAGCAGTCGCGCTCTCCGAGGTGGACCACGTCGCCGTGCATGTCGGCCATGATCTGAAATTCGATGTGGTGCGGGTTCTCGATGAGCTTCTCGATGTAGACGCCGGAGTTGCCGAACGCTTTTTCTGCCTCGTTGCGCGCGGCGTGGTAGCCGGAAACCAGTGAGCTGTCGTTGTGCGCCGGGCGCATCCCGCGGCCACCACCGCCGGCCGTGGCCTTGATCATCACCGGGTAGCCCATCTTGCGCGCGATCTCCATCGCCTCTTTCTCCGTCTCCACGATGCCGTCCGAACCGGGGGTCACCGGCATCCCCGCGCGCTTGGCCGTGGTGCGCGCGGTGTTCTTGTCGCCCATGGCGCGGATGGCGGCGGCGGGCGGCCCGATGAACTTGATATTGCAGCTCGCGCAAATGTCCGCGAAGTGCGCGTTCTCGCTCAGGAATCCGTAACCGGGGTGGATCGCATCCACATCGCCGATCTCCGCGGCGCTGATGATCCGGTCGATCTTCAAATACGACTGCGCGCTCGAAGCTGGCCCGATGCAGATGGCCTCGTCGGCGAGCTGGACGTGCAAGGAATCCACGTCCGCCTCGGAGTAAACGGCCAGCGTTTTGACCCCGAGTTCCTTGCAGGCACGGATGACCCGGAGGGCGATTTCGCCGCGATTGGCGATGAGGACTTTCTTAAACATTCAAGACTTGGGGTTCAGATTGGAATTCACGGACAACCGGAGTTTTCAAACTGCGATCTGAACTCTGAAACCTGACGGGGTGGTTACTTCAGTTTGAAAAGCGCCTGCCCGTACTGGACCGGCTTGCCGTTTTCCGCCGCGATCTCGGCGATCACCCCGCGGGTCTCGGCCTTGATTTCGTTCATCACCTTCATCGCTTCGATGATGCAGACCACCGTATCCTCCGTGACCTCCTGGCCGACGCTCACGTAGGGCGCGGCATCCGGCGACGCGGAGCCGTAGTAAGTCCCCACCATCGGCGAAGTGATCTCGCGTAAAATGGGGCCGTTCGGAGCCGGGGCGGAACCGGGGATGGAAACGACTGCCGGCGCGGCGGGAACCGCGGCGGTGGTGATGACGGGCTGAAAGTCGCTCCCCTTCTTCAGGGTAATCTTGAAGCCTTCCTTCTCCATTTTGAAAACGGAGAGGTCGTTCTTCCTTATCAGCGCGATGAGTTCTTTGATTTCTTTTAAGTCCAAGGTGATGCGGCTCCTAAATTGGTGAGGGCCGGAGGCTACGTGGCGATTGCGCGACGCGTCAAGGGCTCCATCCGGGGGCGTTGGCCGCTCCGGTAAATGCCGGAGGTGATTGGTGAAGGGTGAAAAGTCGCAGCTGTCACCATTCACGATTCACCAATCACTCCAGAAGACCGCCCTCACTCCGCTGCGGCCAGCGCGCAGCGGACGCCGCTCCGGTGTTCGCCGGTGAAGTTTTCGATGGTGAAGTTTTCGATGGTGAAGTTTTCGATGGTGAATTTCACCCGCGCGGTGCCGCTTGCGGGGTCGGTCACGGGGCTGATGAAGGCGACGGTGCCCGGGGACGCGCTTGCGGCCGTCGAGGAGGAGCGGGACGGCGTCGCCAGCCTTGAGGCCGAGGGCGCGGCGGACGGCCTCGGCGCTGAGCGCGATCGCCCGGACATGCAGACCACGACCACCAATTTGGTCTCGGGCCTCCGCCTGCAAATGCGCCGCGTGTTCGCGCAGCCGGCTCTCGCTGTCCTGCGCAGGTGGGTGCGTGAGAGCCTTGATGCCCGCGCGGGCCTCGCCTGCGCAGCGTGCGCTGGTGAAATGGTCGAAGCCGAGAAACATCACGCGCGGGCTCTCCGGGTGGAGCACGCGACCCGCGTGCGCTTTGCGGCGACCCGCCGCAAAGACCGGGAAAGCGCGTCGCGGTTCGCGACGGTCACGGAATCTGAACACGGCGCGCTCGCTCTCACTGCCCGGCGGGTCGCCGACCAGGGCACGCGGGTCGCGTGCTCCACCCGGCGGCGGAAGACGATGCCGGCGCTCATGGCCACCCTACTTTCCCGGGGCGCTGGATTTCCCCTCGCGGGCACCTTTTTCGAGATGGAGCTGCGGGAGTCCCTTCTCGTCTTTGCTGCGGACGACGGTGACATCCGAATAGGCGAGGAGCTGCCCCTTGGCGCGTTCGAGATTCACGATGGCGATCTGGTAGTTCGCCGCGGCGCGGATGAACTCCTCCGCGGCGTTGCTCCGGCGATCCTGCGCGTCGAGCAGCGTGTCGAGAAACGCGGACGTGCGCGCGGTCTCGTCGGCACCGGGCGGCGAGCTGGTGCCCGACCAGGACCCCCGGCACCGCATCGTCGACAGCTCGATCGAACGCCAGTTGCGCCATCATCTCCACGATTCGGGCTCGCCGACCGCGCTTACCTTCGAGGTTGGTTTCGAGCAGACGATGATCAACCGCGGCGTGCTCGACAGCGTCCGCGGCACGCTGGACGCGATCGACGCGTTGAACCTCACCGCCCAGGCGCCGCCGCGCGCCATGGTGCTGGAGGAATTGGCGGGCGGGACGGATAAGGCGTTCGTGTTCATCCGCGGCAATCCCGTCCAGCGCGGCAAACCGGTCGAGTCGCGATTCCTGTCGGCCCTGTCCGGCGGCAGCGCCCGGCCGTTCGACGACGGACAACGCCGCCTCGGACTGGCCCAGGCGATCGTCGATCCGGCCACCTCGCTCACCCGCCCCGTGATCGTGAACTGGGTCTGGCAGCATCACTTCGGCCGCGGGCTGGTGGCGACGCCGGATGATTTCGGCACGCGCGGCGAACCGCCGACACACCCCGGGTTGCTGGACTTTCTCGCCGCGGAATTCCTGGCCGACGGCTGGTCGCTGAAGCGGCTGCACCGCCGGATCATGCTCTCGGCGGTGGATCAGCAGGCGGCGCTCGAGAACGCGGCGGCGCGGCGGACAGGAGTTGCCATACGAAAAACTCCTCACCGAGCGCCGCACCGGCGTCGCGCTGCCGTCGCCCTTCGAGTTCAAGCAGCATGGTCAGAGCGGCATTCCCATCAGCGACCTGTTTACCCACCTGTCCCGGTGTGCCGACAAGCTGGCCGTGATCCGGTCCATGCACGCCGAGCTGCCCAGCCATGCGATGTCGCTCATGCTGATGAACTCGGGCGACCAGCGGCTGGTGCGGCCGAGCCTCGGCTCGTGGCTGAACTGGGGCATGGGCTCGGAGAACCGGAATCTGCCGGGCTTCGTCGCGCTCTGCCCCGGCGGGCTCCCGGTGGGCGGCGCCAACAACTGGCGCTCCGCCTTCCTGCCCGGCGTCCACCAGGGCACGCTGGTGGATACGGCGCATAAGGATCCGCGCCAGTTCATCGCGCACCTGCGCAACGCTCATCTCGACCACGACACACAGGCGCGGCAGTTCTCGTTGTTGCGCCAGCTCAATGACCGCCACCTCGCCGAACGCCCGGGCGAGGCGCCCATCGAGGCCCGCATCCAGTCCTTCGAACTGGCCTACCGCATGCAGGTCGAGGCCACCAACGCCTCACCCACCGCCACGCCGGCCGGGACTTTCGCCTTACCGACGTCCACGGCCACGTGGTGAAAGCCGTCCTGGCGTGAACGCTGACTGCCAGGAAATTGCTTTCGCGCCCGCCGCACCGGAAACGGTCAGAACCCGGCTGAGTGAGGGGACTGGCCAACTCATCATGATGGTCGAATAATTCGCTGTTCAACCGTTGGCCCGGCATTTGGAATATTCATACATCACTTTTATGCGCGCATTTGAGCAAATCCCAACAAGAATGTCGGTTCCCGCTCATTACGCGCGTAAAGCAACCACCATGGACCTCCAACCCCGGGATATTCCAACATTTTTGTCGGATATAAAGCTGCTGACAAACACACAAATCTGTCGATAAACTCCCTGTTCGGCAAAAAATCAAAAAACACTTTCGCCTCGCTCCTCGAGGCAGAAAACAAAACAACAAAAACGAAAGGAAAACTACAATGAAGGTCATTAGCCATAAGTCTACAATCACAGCAGTTCTTGCAACGTTTGTCTTTGCCGGAGTTGCATGGGCCGCCACTCTTTGGGAGTGCAATCACTGCAAACAGCAATACCAAGGCAACACCCCTCCAGCTTTTGTTAAATGTCCAGCGAAAGACATGAAGCAAAATCATTGGTGGATTAAAAAATAGGCATAACCAAACCCACGATTGCCTCCCCGATTCTCTTTAAGGGATCCACGGGGGGCGTCGGTGGTTTGTATTGTCAGAAACGTCTCTCTATTCTCTAGCAGGTGCAAGATTATCCGAGCCGAACAAGTCAGTGGTGGCAACGGCGGACAACGCCCCAGGTTCGCTTCGCTCTGGACGTCCAGTCTCCGCCGTGCCACACTTTTGACGTTCGCTCAACCAACGGAGCACGTCATCGCAGGCGAAGCATCCGCGAGGGCGAAGATTCAACAGTGAGGGACTGGCAAAGGAATGGACGGCAAGGGGATGTTTTCTCAAAAATGGCCTTCAGCACATTCCTCTGCCATCCATTCTCTTGCCAAAACTCCCGCGTTATTTCACCTATGATTCGCCCACCTCGGAGGTCTGCATGAAAATGATCACGTCCAGACGCAATTTCCTGAAACTGAATGGCGCCACGATTGCGCTGCCTTTTCTGCACTCTCTCTCCTCGGCTTTTGGCAGCGTGGTGAAAAGCAACCCGGCCCCGGCTCGCAGGCTGGTGATGATGTATGCTCCCAACGGTCTCGTGCGGCGCTGCTTCTTCCCAGGCGAGGAGACGATCGAAACGATGAAGGGATTTGTCGGCGGCTTCGACTCGGAGAAATTCAAGAGCCAGAAGCGCATTCCGAACAAGCCCGGCATTTATCCGGTGACGCTCACGGAGACGATGCAGCCGTTGTCGCCGCACAGCGGTGACATCACTCTGGTGACGGGCCTGGACCGGACTCCTCTGGACGGGCAGGACGTGCACGCCCAGGGGGCGTCCTGCTATCTCACGAGCGTTTCTCCGCAGCAGGCTGTGGCGAAGGGCATGAAGCATCCGAACGGACGCAGCCTCGATCAAATCATCGGTGACCACATCGGCCACGCCTCAGTTTTCAGAACGCTGGAGATCAGTTGCAATGGCTTCAAATCCGGCAAGGAGGACATCTACTTCGACAACATTTCCTGGTATGGGCCGGACCGCATCGCGCCCTCCATCAAGGACCCGAAGAAGCTCTACGATCGGCTCTTTATGGCCGACGGCTACGGCCAGCATCTGGCCGATGTCACCGACCTGATGCTGGCCGATGCCAAGTCCCTTTCGAAAAAGCTCGGCCACGCCGACCAGGAAACCCTCAGCGAGTTCATGGAAATGATTCGCAACGTGGAGGGCCGCATTGCCAAGCTGCAAAAACTGGTCGCCACCGCCGACGTGCGAATCCCGAAGGACGAAATTCTGCCGCGCGGAGAATACATCCGTTTGCAGGCGGATTTGATGCTACTGGCGCTTCAAATGGGCATCACAAACGTGTGCACATTCATGATCGGGCCGGAAAGGTGGGAGGCGCCGATGCTTTACGAGGGTGTCTTCGATAAACCGGTGAACCATCACACGATGACCCACAATCAGGGGGGCGACGGTTACAAGGGCGTCCAGAAGATCGATGTCTTCCACATGGAGCAATATGCGTATGTGTTGCGGCGGATGAAGGAGATCAAGGAAGCTGACGGCACCTCACTCCTCGACAACTCGCTGGTCACCTACGGGGCGGGGATCGGCGATGGTGCGACGCACCAGTTTTTCGATCTGCCACTCATCGTCGCCGGCACGGGTCAGAAGCAGATCAAGCAGGGGCGCTTCATCCAATGCAAGAGCGGCACGCTCAACTCCAACATGTGGCTATCTCTCGCGAAGCTGATGGGCGCGGAGATAAACCAATATGCCGACAGCTCCGGCGTCATCTCGGACATGTGGACCTGAGTTGATGTCCATGTTTGAAAAAAAGCGCATCGTCCACTTCATTTTGCTCCTCTCACTCGCTGGCTTTGCCTTCGAGTCTCGGGCGGCAGACGCCTTCGATGCCTTCATCAAGCCGCTGCTCGACGGGCAATGCGTCAAGTGCCACGGCGGCGAAAAAACCAAGGGAAAGGTCAATTTCAAGGAACTCGTCGGCACGGCGCAGTTGCTGACCAAGCCGCGTTTGATCAACGACGTGATCAAGGTGGTCGAGGACCTGGAAATGCCGCCCGAGGACGAGCCGGCGCTGACTGAAAAGGATCGCTCGCGGTTCCTCGCTGAGCTGAAATCCCTGCAAAAGCAATCAGCAGCCCAAGGTGGCACGCCGCGACTCGGCCTCCGACGGCTGAACCGCTATCAATACAACAACGCGGTGCGGGATCTTTTTCA
>Ga0209086_10001759_pt1 | contig 17412 bp, 5 predicted proteins | sample M_130207_XF_Meta_FD_187312 | JGI IMG/M metagenome (GOLD analysis project Ga0209086, IMG submission 187312) | Freshwater microbial communities from Lake Montjoie, Canada to study carbon cycling - M_130207_XF_MetaG (SPAdes) (version 2) | ecosystem: Environmental > Aquatic > Freshwater > Lake... | reverse complement strand
GCAGATCGTGTCCATTGCGATGCGGTAAACATCGTAATAGCTTTTTTTTATTTCTGACCAGCTCTTTTTTTCGGCGAATCGGCGGCCGTTCTCAGCTAACGTTTTTCGCAAATCACCATCCGTCACAACTCGTTCGAGCAACGATGCAAGAGCGTTCTGATCGTGGGGATCCGAGAGCAGAAGAGCGTCTGTCTCATTCGTCAGAAAACTCGATATTCCACAGAACTTTTCGCCGCTCACGATCACCGGCACTCCGTGTGAAAGTGCTTCTAACACCACCATCGCAAACGTGTCTTCCTGTGTAGGATGCGCTAAACAATCCACAGCGTCATAGACCAAACGCATATCCGAAACCAACCCTAGAAAATGGCATTTTTTCCCATCTCCTAAGGCATTCGCGCGTTCTGCGTAGAGGTCGGCCATCGATGGATTTCCAACAATCAACACCTGCACATCAAATGGCAAAAGAGCAACTGCTCGAAGCAATACATCAAGCCCTTTTTTCTTAAAATCATGCCCAACAAATCCAATCGTCAGCGTGTGCGGAGAGAATCCAAGGGCTTGCCTTGCGAGAGTTTTTTCGTTCGGTGTCGCGACTCGGTCAGGCATCTCCACGCCGGGTGGAATAACCGTTCCTGAACTCAATCGAGGCAAGGCCGACTGCGTCTGTTCCAAGAGAGGTTGCGAGACAAATACATTGTGGTGTCCACGAGTGCACAGCCGCTTTTTTTCAATCCAGAGATAGGTAAAAAGTCGCGGGCTGAGAAGTGCTCTCAACCAACGAAAGCCTTTTTCTTGAAGGCCTGCATGCATAGTTTTTGTGTGGATCGTATGCACATTTCCAAATATGAGGTTCTCGTGCGAGTGAATAATGTCAAATCCATCTCGCAGGATTCTTCTTGAATACCAATTGAACCAAAGATGGTTGATCCAGCTTGAATGAAAGGGGAGAGAAGGCACTCTCCTCTGGCGAAACATATCAGTGTTCTCGCCGAATATTTGAGCGACGATCGTGATGTCACATTCGCCTCGCATGGCATGCGCCAACTGCACCGCATAGCTTTGACTTCCACCGCCGTTCCTACAAAAATGGTGGATCAGTATTGCGAGCTTGATGCGAACATCTTGATTTTTTTGTGGAACATTCATCAAAAATGATTTCGACAGGGTTCGTCAACAATGTTCCCATTTGATTCAAAGCACTCTCTTTGATACCTCACCTACCTTCTCTCAAGAAGCGGCAAGGGCCCAAGCAAGAATGTCGAACGAGAATCCAACCAGAAAAATCTACCGTGTTGTAGGGTTGAATGAGAACAGGAATATTACATGAAGAACTTGCCGTGAAATGATCGGCGTTCGACAAAGTGAACCGTGGGTTCATTGGACTGCGCAGCGTAAAGCCGAGTGCTATCGACCTTTTTCATCGTAAGGCTGCTGAGCGGAAGTTTTCTCCGATACAAGCATTTGCCTGCCTTCGTGAAAATCAGAAAAAACATGACAAACTGCTTTCCACTGTGCAGAGGTTATAGTTATTGACTGAGATTGCGGCTTATTTGGTGGCCGTTGGAAGCATTGTAAAAATAAGCTCGTTGTTTCTGATCTACCCCGAGTGGTCTTTTTCGCATGCAATTTCTTATCCGCGTACTGCCGTCGTTCAAGGCGTCGTGCATCGTGACTTGCATCACGCTTGTATGTGCCTTTCGTTCAGGGCACTGCGGTGAACTTTTTTATAATCGTGACATTCGTCCGATCCTTTCGGAAAACTGTTTTTCGTGCCACGGTCAGGACGGAAACAAGCGTCAGGCCGATCTAAGGCTTGATCATCGCGAGTCTGCGATTGAAAAAGGGGCAATCGTTCCAGGCAATGCCGGTGCCAGCACGCTGCTCGAACGAATTCATTCAAGTGACACCGAGATTGTGATGCCGCCGCCGGATTCAATACGTCGGCTCTCCGACCGACAAAAAGAAGTTCTCACACAGTGGATTCGTGAGGGGGCAACGTATGAACCCCATTGGTCATTTTCTGCACCTGTACGACCGATTGTGCCGGAACTACAGCGTGCCGATTGGGCTCGAACCGAGATTGATCGATTTATTCTTTCCCAACTTGAATCTCAGAGCCTTACACCCTCTCCGGAAGCCGATCGTTCAACATTGATGAAAAGGCTTTATGTCGATCTCATCGGATTGCCTCCTTCGCCTGCCGAGGTCGATAATTTTCTTACCGACACCGATCCGCAGGCGTACGAAAACCTTGTCGATCGACTCCTTGCCAATCCGCATTACGGGGAACGCATGGCGCTGCCGTGGTTGGATGCGGCTCGATATGCCGACTCCAATGGCTTTCAGCAAGATGGTGATACCTGGCAATGGATCTGGCGTGACTGGGTGGTTTCTGCACTCAATGCAGATATGCCGTTTGATCAATTTTCGATTGAACAACTAGCAGGTGATTTACTTCCAAACGCGACAAACCAACAGAAGATCGCAAGTGGATTCAACCGCAACCATCTGCTCAATGGTGAAGGAGGGTCGATTGCCGAAGAGCAGAGAAACGTCATTCTCTTCGATCGCATCGATACAACGGCAACTACGTGGCTCGGTCTGACAATGGCCTGCGCGCAGTGTCATGATCATAAGTACGATCCTCTCACCCAGGTCGATTATTACTCGCTTCTCGATGCATTTAACCGCGTTCCTGAGTCGGGAGTGCCGCAGTTTTTTTCGTCGCGAATTCGAGTCGCTCCACCGATTCTTGAAATGCCAACCGAGGAAAATAATCGGAAGATCGCTGAGTTTGAATCCTCACTCAAGTCGGCGGAAGCTGAAGCGATACCGATCATCGACGCGGCATTTGCGGGCTGGAGCGCAGGGCTCGCGATCGATGAAAAGCCCTTTGAAGGCAAGGGTTTTCCCGATGCTCTGACAGAACTTTTAAAGAAGCCCAAACAGGATCGAACCGATGCCGAAAAAACCGCAATGGCTCAGGGACTTCGAAAACACTTCGATGAAAAGGTCAAGGCGGCGGTGATCGGCAAGACACCCCTTCTTGAAAAAGTGGAATTACTCAAGAAACAGCTTGCCGACTATCGAGGCGACCAGTTACCTCGCGTCATGATCATGAGTGACTCGCAACCTCGCGAGACAAAACGTTTTGATCGTGGCGACTACCTTTCACCAAAGGAGACCGTGTCGTTTTCGACTCCTGCGTTTCTTCCGCCACAGGCTCTCGATGCACCACGCAATCGACTCGGATTTGCACAGTGGCTTTTTGCGCCGAATCATCCGCTCACCGCACGGGTGCAGGTCAATCGAATGTGGCAGCACTTCTTTGGAGTTGGGCTCGCCAAAACGACTGAAGATCTTGGAGTTCAAAGTGAATACCCGCTTCACAAGGAGCTTCTCGATTGGCTGTCTGTCGAGTTTCAAGAACGTCAGTGGAGCAGGAAGGCGATGCATCGACTTATTGTCACAAGTGCCGTGTACCGACAATCCGGTCGACTGAGCCCCGAACTGCAATCGCTCGACCCAGACAATAGGCTTCATGCACGGGCGAGTCGCTTTCGAATGCCGTCGATGCTGCTGCGCGACTGGGTACTTTCTGCCTCGGGTTTATCGAACTTTGCCATTGGAGGCCCTCCGACGTATCCCTATCAGCCAGATGCGATCTGGGAGGCGCTTGCGATCACAAAAGAGCGCGACTTTACCTATCCGGCATCGCATGGAGCCGATCTCTATCGAAGGAGCCTCTACACGTTTTGGCGACGTACAGTCGGCCCAGCGAATATGTTCGATTCTGCAAATCGTCAGACCTGCAGGGTGCGATCGAGTACGACGAGCACGCCCCTTCATGCGCTCACCACACTCAACGATCCAACGTGGGTCGAGGCAGCGAGAATGCTTGCTCAAAAGAGCATGCAGGTGTCAACGGATCTCGAGGAGCGACTGGTGTATGCCTTTCGTCAGGTCGTATCTCGCCAACCAACGCACGAAGATCTTCAAGCACTCACTCGAACCTTGAATCGACAAAAACAGATCTATCAGGCCGATGCAGAATCCGCGAAAGCATTGGTGAGCGTTGGAGAAAGTTCGAGAGACGAATCGCTTGACGTTGTGGATCACGCCGCCATGAGTGCGGTGTGTCTGGCGATTTTCAATCTTGATGAGGCAATGTCACGAGAGTGACTGATGCACCCACGAAAGGCGTTACAGAGATGAACGATCGATTGGTTGAAAATATTGATCGAGTCACGCGACGCCACTTGTTTGGCTCCGCTGGCATAGGAATTGGCGGGGTCGCACTTGCCTCATTATTGAACCGTGAGGTGACAGCAGCGACAACACAATCGATGCCTGGTCTCTCCGGCTTACCGCATCATCCACCGAAAGCGAAGCGGGTTGTAATGCTCTGGCAGGGAGGCGGGCCATCGCACGTCGATCTCTTCGATCCCAAACCTGTTATGCGAGAAAAGGCGGGCACGGATATTCCTGAAAGCGTGCGAGGAACGACTCGACTTTCCACCATGTCCAGCGGGTATGCAAAGTGGCCAACTGTTCCGGCGATCAAACCTTTCCGAAAATATGGGATTTGCGGCACCGAGATCAGCGAAATGCTTCCAGGACTCGGGGGACTTTCCGACCATGCTTGTGTGGTGAGAAGCATGTATACCGAAGCAGTCAACCATGCACCGGGTGTGACATTTTTTATGACCGGTGCGCAAGTTCCCGGTCGTCCGAGCATGGGAGCATGGCTCACCTACGGACTCGGCTGCGAGACAGAAAATCTTCCCGCATTTGTGGTGATGACCTCTAGCGACAAGGCCAAAACGTGCGGCCAGCTTTTCTTCGATTATTACTGGGGCAGCGGGTTTCTACCGAGCCGTTTGCAGGGAGTCCGATTTCGAAATACCGGAGATCCCGTACCCTACTTAGGAAACCCGCCAGGAGTTTCTCGCGAGGCACGTCGCGCACTGCTCGACGATATCGCTGCAATGAATGCGGCACATTTGGCTGACTATGGCGATCCAGAAATTGATACACGCATCGCTCAGTACGAGATGGCATTTCGTATGCAATCAAGCGTGCCAGAGTTAGTTGATTTTTCCAATGAGTCAAAAGGAACTCTGAATCGTTACGGACCGGATGTGCTTGTGAAAGGTAGTTTTGCAAACAACTGCCTCATTGCCCGGCGTCTTTTGGAGCGGGGCACTCGTTTTGTGCAACTCATGCACGCCGGATGGGATCAGCACAACAATCTCTACACGCAACTTGCCGAACAGTGTCGCGATACCGAAGGGCCCAGCGCGGCGCTGGTTCACGATCTCAAGGAACGCGGAATGCTCGAAGACACGCTGGTGGCGTGGGGAGGCGAGTTTGGCCGCACGCCGTTTGGTCAGGGAGACCCTGCGAAACCAAATGGGCGGGATCACTTTGGTCGAGCCTATAGTTGGTGGTTGGCCGGAGGAGGCATTCGCGGCGGCATGACGTACGGTTCGACCGACGACTACGCCTGGAATATCACGGCCGATCCAGTGCATATCCACGACATGCAAGCAACTATTCTACATCTGTGCGGCATCGATCACACAAAGCTGACCTATCGCTATCAGGGCCGGCAGTTTCGTTTAACCGATGTGCACGGTCATGTCATCAAGGGAATTCTTGCCTGAATGTGATTGCACACATCACCAACCGGCCGAGACTCACTTTACTTCCACAGCAATACTCTCGGAATGCGCAGAAAACTCTGGAGCATAGCGACTTTGAATCGATGCAAAGCCGCTCGAGGCTGTTCCGCGATGCGAGACTCGGACTGAATATTCAAACAAATGCGTGCCACGAGGAAGTCTCTCGAAAAAGAAATCCGTTTTGGTATCTCGCGTCGCAGCATACCAAGCGACGCCATCTCCCTGCCGCCATCCAGAGAGCACGTCGACCGGTTCGCACACGCAAGCCCGATGATCGGAGAGTTCCAGAAATTCGTAGTCCCGATCACTTGTCACAATCAGTCGCACAACGACTTCGTCGCCCACCGTCAGCGGACCTGTCACTGCCTCTAAGATCGGTCCCGCCTTGGTATTTCGTTTTGTAAAAAGACGCTTTTCTATCGTCAGTTCCTTCTGTGTTGAGATCGACACATTCGACAAATCGTCGAAGTACTGCCAGTGCACGCCTCCCCACGCTGCGCTATCATCTTTTTTACTGATCTGAACCGTGCCATCCGTCGGTTTGATTTCACTTCGTGTCTTGCGAATTTCATAGAATCCGGTGCCAGCCTCCACTCCGTCGGGCACGATCGGCACTCCGCCAATCGCGAGTTCAACGATCGCAGTCGAGGCCAATAGGTCGCTGCCATGTCGAAGCAAAGCATAGATGGCGTCGGCCGTTGCTCGACTGCCGCGCCAGTGACTGGTGCGTTTTTGTGACAAGAGCCATTGTTTGAGTGACTCTACCGCGGCTGCATCGCCGGCGATTTCATCAAAGACTTCCACCATGAGCGACTGGGTTTCAATCGGCGCATCAGACCATCCCCACGCCGGATGTGGATCGCGCCACCACATACCTACTTCTTCTTCCTGAACACTTCGTTCTCGAAGACTCTTCACGACTTCGGCAGCGAGTTCAAGTTTTTCAAAACGCTTTGCTGCCAGAGCGATGTGCCCTTGCGACATTCGCGACAAAAGATTGGGCCACGAAGTGTTGGCGATTTCGATCCAGAAGCCAAACGCTTCCAAAGCTTCCCCTTGAAGAGGTTTGTCCACAAAAAAGAACGTTCGAGCGTAGAGGGCAAGGGCAACTGTGGAAGAAATGGTGAACGGTTTGAGCTGTTTGTTTGTCTGTTGGCTCAGTTGCTGCTTGGCTTCGCGATGCCACGCAATGAGTTTTCCATCGAGCCATTCAAGCGATCCGGTTGCCATCTGCAAATCGATATCGACTCCCATCTTTCGAAGCCGTCCGCATCCCGAGAGGATCGAGAGCGTGACGCTGTCGCAGCTTGTTCCTCCAGGAAACCACGGCCAACTGCCGTCGGGAAGCCGTTGGCTTACGAGGTGTGCCATCGCTGACGCTGTTTCGTTGGCCGCACGCGTGGCATCAAACAGCAGAGCAATTCGTGCTCTCGATTCTTTCTCGTTCACCGCATCAAGCACCCACGGGGTTTCTGCGATCAGCGTGCGCATGAGTTCGGCATTCTTTTCGAGAGGGCTCGTAAGTGTTTTGGTTCCCTTCCACTGTTCGAATACTCGTGCAATTCGCTTGTCGCCTGTCACGATATGTCTCGCCAGACTGTTTGCGTAGAGTCGTGAAAATGTAGCCTCGGTACTCTCGTCGTGAGTTTCCATGAGCGATGGCATTGCCAGCACCGCGTACCATGCTGGATTCGATGCGATCTGGACGGTGAGCGATTCCTGCCGGATTGAAGGCTTTTTGGCGCTCTCCAAAAGATGGGGAAGTTCAAAACTTTTATCTCCTTTCCCGCGAAGAAAAAGCTGGATATTTTCCGATACCAGCACCCGGCGCGGAAGGACCGGAAGAAACCCCTCCTCTCCATCGCTCGTTTTTCCAGCCACACCGATCGCGCGGTAGAGAAGAACATCGGCCCCGTCATGAATGACGAGCGAAAAGAAAATCGGTTTCGATTCGCCTGCCGCGAGATCAAAACTCTGTTCGGCGTCACCTTGAACAATGTCTTGGTCGAGTTCGCCTGTTCGGGCATTGCTCAAGGAAATGCGAACTTTTCCAGAAAGTCTTCCTGATGAACGATTGGTCACCTTCACAGGCAAGAACACCTTGTCGCCCTCTCGCACAAATCGCGGAACAACTGGTTCAACCATCAGATCCTTTGCCGTCACCATCGTATCGGTGAGCGTACCGCTGCGCAGCGTTGAATCGTGTACGAGTGCCTGAAATGCCCATGTGGTAAGCGTGTCGGGAAGTTCAAATTCAATCGATACCGATCCATCTTTGTTGGAAACAAGCGATGGCAAAAAGAAGGCTGTCTCGGCAAGCGACCTTCGAGGAGGCATCAGATCCATGGCCGCGGTTGCATCGGAAAGCGGGGTGTTGTCATTCCTGGAATTGAGTTTTTCCACGCGATTCGAATTACTGCTTGCAGCGGACTCGAGGCTCGTGACGTTATCTGCGTCAGCCATCGCATCGCCGCGTCGCATCATGGAAAAACGAACGCCCAATGCTCCTGCTCCTGGACCTTTGAACATTCTGCCTTGCAAAAAACCTCCATGGGTTGGCGGAGCAAAGTCTTGTTTAAACTCGCGATAGGTTGCGTCTATTTGCTTGAAATCGACAAGCCACGAGCCGACTATCGGATTCAATCTCTGTGTGTTGTTCGAGAATACTGGCTCCGGTTGAGACGATTCAAAACGAAAGATCCCCATGGCGTTGAATCCTCCAAGCGGCCACTCATGTTTCGACAGAGCGTCCAGCGATTGGTCATAAAGAGTCGCGACCATTTCACTCGCTGCCCCCATGGAATCCGGTCCGGTAATCGTTGCTCGCCAGACTTCTTTTGCTCCCGGCTCCAACAGTCTGGTGAATCGCTCCCACTTCACCAGCAAAGACTTATTCGACCAGGGCACATCGACCACACGCGTGAATGCGTGCAACCGACCGTCACGAACAAGCCAAACGTTCACCGTCATGCCGCCCCGATGTTCTTCACGAATTTTCTGCGTGAGCGTCCACTGAGTTTTTCCCGCCGGCATCCACTCTCGAAGAAGTAATTGGCCGTTGCAGGAAATCTCTACCAGTGGCCTGGCGCTGTCGTAGCCGCTGCCGAGAGTCATCGAGAAAACATTTCCAGGCTCCACGCTCCATTGCGGAGATGCGACGTGCATTGCACGCTTGACGGTGTACTGCTCTGCAACCGGGTCGATCACTTCCACGTCGGTTTTCGCCAAAACCATTTCAGCGACGGCCTTGACATCTTTTTCGTCAGCCTTGTGGAGAGTGTAGATTGCTCGGTAGATCCCGCCTGACAGTTGATTTTGAACTGTAGCGAAACCATTGTTATCGGTTTCTACGTCGCGAGTAAAAATGACCTCGCCAATCTCCCACGACTGCGAATCCGACGGATCGACCACTGGAACCATTCCGGGACCGATCGCAGCGACTTTGTGAACGCCTGCACGACCGCGCCGATTGATGGGTTGGAACGCTCCTCGAAGCAGATCTTCTCGTATGACTTCCGCTGGTTGCACCAGACGATAGACGGCAAGGCTGCCTTTTATTTTTTGCCCAATGCCGTCGAGTGATCGAGTTGAAATCCGAAATGTGCTCGGTGCATCGGTTGTTTGCCACGAATCAATCTCGATGGTGGCCTCAATTGGGGAATAGCCTGCAGAAATTGTTTTTGTGGCCGCACGAGTTTCACCGCTTGAGTCGATCACATCTGCCGAAATCCGGTAGCTGAAAACCGGCAGCGATTCCCTCGAAACGCTGCGGTCTGGTTTCGCTGGAAAAGAAATTTGAAATGACCCCGTGGCGTCGCTGACTGTACGACCGCGTGCGATGCTTGCCTCTTCTCCTCCAGGAGGCAAGCCAAACCAGAAGCGACACCACGGAGGAAATCGAACTTGCCTTACCACTCGAATGTTCACCGTAGCGCCTACTACGGGAATGCCGGTGTATGTCGTGGCCTTTCCGGTGAGAGTGACTTGACCTTCGAGCACCACAGGAACCTGCGGCGAATCAATTTCGACCTTGAATTTTGGCCGCTTGTATTCCTCGACTCGAATAGCCGTCGCACCCGGTGCATCCGTCTCCGCGACAATGGTCATCGCTCCGAGCAGTGTTCTTGAAGGCGCGGTGAAGGTTCCGGCACACGATCCAAATGCATTGGTCTTGTGCGTCGTGCGCGCAATTTCCTGCGAATTGACATCTCTTAACACCAGTGTGACGGCGTGCTCTGGAAGTACTCCATACTGCTGGGGCTTTCCCGGCGCGGAATGAAAGTGATAGGCAATCGCTTTGTAATGAATCGTTTGGCCCGGTCGATAGATTGCTCGATCGGTCACTACAAGTGATCGCTGCTGACGTTCGATCGGGTGACTCTGCCCAATCCAAAGTGGTTGCGAGGCAGCGGCGTGCGTGGTTCCATCGATCACGGATTCTGCAACCACAACATGAAGGTCCTGCCCCTCACTTTTCAAAACGAATCGCCCTTGTGCATCGGACTTGACTTTCTGGCTTTCGACCAGCGTCATCGCATTGTCTTGAAACTTTCTGGAAAAAGCCTGCACCGATGCGCCTGCTACGGGCTCTCCGGAGCGAGCGAACACCACGTGCCCCGAAAGGCCAGCATCGGTTGCAGAGTGCGGCCGAACGACGACCGCAAGTTGTGTGACCCACACTTCAGTAAACGAAACAACATTATTCTGTTCGCCGAAAGCGGGATCATGACTGGCAATCACATAATACGCACCCGGGGGAAGATCCCTGGGCACCGGCACATCATGATGGCGCTGACGAAAATCTGGTGTTGCCGGACAATCAACCGATATTTCACGCACAGGACGCAGTGCAAGTGCGGCTGCACGATCTTCTGGTTCTAACCACCCCGCATCGATCTGGCCTCCTTTTTTCATGCGATCACGCCACGCTGCTGGTACGATTCGCACGTGCACTTTCTCAAGGTTTTTGTAGGTGATACGCATGCTTGGCCACGGCTTTGCCCAAAGTCGTTCTGTAACAACTGAAAGTTCTTTAGACTCGATCGAACGCACGAGGTTTCGGCATTTGATGCCGCCAACGCTCGTCGGGTACGCCTCTTCGCCAGCCTTCGCTACAGCATGTGCCTGCAGCACATCGTCTTGAGATTGGAGCAATTCCGCGAGACGTGCACGTGCCATCGACGACACTTCGTTGGCTTTGGCATCTGCAATAAACTCCGAGAGAGCCTCGATGTGGCGATCGATCCGATGTTCGCCGACAGCTTTCTGACTTGCGTATTCGATTCGGTCAAAATCCGCCGAAAGAAATGCCGTCTGATCCTTATCGTTGCGGTGAAATGCAAGCAGCTTTTGAAACAGAGAAAATGCTTTGAGTTCTGGAGATTGGAGATCGGTCGATTCTGGCTTCCACTGGAGAAATTCCTCGACATTTCCGAGTGCCGCAGAATCTACTGAAATTTCAAACACATCCTCGGGGTCGATCAAGCCGCGCTCGCCCGAGGAATAAAATGCAATCGCATCCCGTACCACAACGTCCCACACGGTTGGTCGATAGGAATCACCGAGTGTTCCCTTGTTGATCAACGTACTCCAAGTATCGACGGGGAGTTTTGAAAGGAACTCCTTTGCTGCAACTGCGGATGTCATTCGTTGATCGATATCGGAAATAATTCTGGACAGCTCCCACGTTTCGATGGGGGCATCGGCAGCCGAACCACCCGTAGATCGTTGCGCATAACGCCAGCGGTTCACAAGAAAAAAGTTCCACGTCCAATTGGCGCCAATCGCATCGAGCACCGGAACTGTCTGCGCGGGGGCATTTTTTATGGCGGCCGTAAGCATTCGAAGTCGTTCGCCATCGTCTGGCGGTCGATCTGCTGTTTCAAGGATTGCTCTGGTAGCGATACTCCGAGCAATCTCTGGAAAGTCTTGGAGCTTGAGGGCCTTGGCCTCGAGTGGAAGAAGAGCTTCGAGTGCGGATTTTGGCTGTTGACGCTGCACAAAAAGTTCGACCTGCTTCCAGTCGTCGGCCGTTTCAGCAGACATCAAAGTGATTCCTGTAAAAAACAAGAGGAGCGACGCATGCACAAAAAGAACCGTACGACGAAAGCAACGCGATAAAAACATAGCTGCACTCTCCATGCACATAAAAATTTGTTTTGATTTTGAACGGAGCGAAGAAACTGAACAGCATCGAAAACGTCGATTTTCTTTTCATTCGCTTCCGAAAACAGTCTGAATATCTTGTAAGAGGATACGGCGACCACAAAAGTTCCCCGTGATTGAATCAAAATCGTACGCGAAGGGTTCTTGAGAAGGCCAAGCGGGCGCCCGCTGGTTAGGACATCAATGCCTTTGCGGCGTGGGTTCCAGCCACAAATCCGCTCGACCATGCCCATTGAAAGTTAAAACCTCCAATACGTCCGTCGACATCGAGAACTTCACCGGCGAGTGAAAGTCCTGGGCAGACTCTGCTTTCCATGGTTTCCAGACGGACCTCAGAAAGCGGCACGCCTCCTGCGGTCGCTTCGGCAAACGTGAAGCCCCGATCGCGTATCACCGGCAGCACCGTGGCGGTTGTAAGAGTTGCCAGAAGGCGCCTTCGTTCCCGTGGTACGTTTCGCGAATCATCGATCCCGGCAAGAGTGGCAAGCTGTCGAGCGAGCCGATCCGGAAGATGTCGTCGAAGCAGGGAAAGGGGTCCGCCGGAACCGGGCGCAAGAAAAAGCTCGTCGAGGCTCTCGTTGGTGAAACCCGGCAGCCAGTTGATAAGGAGTTGCGTGTGCGGATCAGTATCTTGCGATCGCAGATAGTGCCTGCTGATATCGAGAACGCTCGGACCGCTCATGCCAAAGTGGGTACACAGTGTGCTTGACGCAAAGCTGACCACGCGTTTTCCTGCGCCACTTTTTAAAAAAAGTTCCGCCGGCAGCGTGAGCCCTGACAATGCCGTGATCCAGTGCCCATCTTCGAGAACCAGTGGAACCAGTGCTGGGATGATCGGTTCGACGAGCGTGTGCCCCAGATGACAGGCGAGTGCGAATCCTTCGCCATCAGAACCAGATTTCGGAAGCGCCTTGCCACCGGTGCACAGAATAACGCGATTCGCAAGAAGCGGTTCACAATCACCCTGCAGATGAAATCCACCACTCTCATGCCGATCGATGCGACGTATGCGCGCCGGATAGATGAGTTCCACGCCGAGGGCTTGTGCCTCACGCAGAAGCGCATTGAGCACCGTGCGTGCAGAATTGCTGGCTGGGAAAAGTTTTCCTGTCTCTTCTCGCTTGAGAGAGACACCGAGTTGCTCAAAAAATGTAGCGGTATCGAGTTCCGTAAATCGGCCGAGTACTTTTCGAATTGCGGGAGCCGAACTCCCAGAAAAATCCTGTTCCGTTACACGCCAATGCGTGACGTTGCAGCGACCGCCACCAGCGACCAGAATTTTTGCCCCGAGCTTTCGTGCACCGTCAAAGGCCGAAATCCTTATGGGCCGACCGAGCAGGCGCGCCGTGCGACCGGCATGGATCGCTGCAAAAAGTCCGGCGGCACTCGCGCCTACAACGGCGACGTCGATTGTTTGCATATACTTTGTCGAAAACTGAAAAAACAAAAGGCCCGTTGAGAACTCAAAAAGGCTCTAGGGGGGAAAGCAATCGATACTCATTGTGCCGTGTGTGCCGTTCAGGAGGCCACGTTTAGTCTGAAGAGCTGTTTTGTATGCCAAAAAAGAAGCCTATTCTCTTTTCAGCAACTTTTTCTTGAGGCATCTATACTTAGGGTCTCAATTCACTTTCGGAACTCGAGCGATATGGCATCGTAAAAAAGACATTTTTTCTCGCGAGTGTTGAGAGAGACATCTGAATTTTTCGAGGGCCAGTGACATGCTATCAGCAGAATATCTGTTTGGATTCGGGGGTGCTGGTGCGCCCCGTGACGTGATGCAAGGCTCGTGCCTGTTGACGTTTCGCCACATTGCAAGGCAGATCGCTTTGGCAGTGTTTGCATGGTTTGCCGCCGGAACCAATGCACAGGGACTCGCAGAGCCTCTTTCATACAACCGAGACATTCGGCCAATTTTGGTTGAAAACTGCTTTTCGTGCCATGGAGCGGATAGTGCATCGCGAAAGGCTGATCTGCGACTCGATCGCCGTGAAGACGCGATCGCAGCGGGGGTGATTGTTCCGGGTGATTCTGACTCAACTCCCATTCTCGATCGTATTGGATCGATCGATCCCGACGTGGTGATGCCGCCACCGTCGACAAAGAAATCGCTCACCGCGGAGCAAAAGAAAACACTCGAACGCTGGGTTGCAGAGGGGGCTCATTATGAACCGCATTGGTCGTTTATCGCCCCCATGCGGCCGGAGCTTCCGGCGGTGAAAAATGAAGCATGGGTTCGCAATCCGATCGATCGATTTATTTTGTCAACGCTGGAAGCAAAAAATCTTTTGCCCGCAGCGGAGGCTGATCGGCAAACAATTGCCAGACGCGTTGCCTTCGATCTGACGGGTCTGCCCCCAGATCCATCACTTGTCACGACGTTTGTCGCCGACAAAAGAAGCGATGCCTACGAACGGCTTGTTGATTCTTTGCTCGCATCGCCGCAATGGGGTGAACATCGCGGTCGCTATTGGCTCGATTATGCCCGGTTTGCCGACACGCATGGCATTCATTTTGACAACTATCGGGAGATGTGGAGTTTTCGAGAATGGGTGATCGAGGCGTTGAACGCAAACATTCCGTTTGATCGTTTCACTATCCTGCAACTTGCCGGTGATCTGCTTCCAACCGATGCTCCCGGCATGACACACGAGCAAGCAATTGAACAACGCATGGCCAGCGGTTTTAACCGTTGCAATATCACGACCAATGAAGGTGGTTCGATTGCAGAAGAGTATCTGGTGCTTTATACGCGCGATCGAACTGAAACCACGTCGCAGGTCTGGCTGGGACTCACCGCTGGCTGCGCGGTGTGCCATGACCATAAATTTGATCCCCTTTCACAGCGGGAATTTTATGAAATGGCGGCCTTCTTCAACAATTCAACGCAGTCGGCAATGGATGGAAATATTCAAGACACGCCACCGATCATCGTTGTTCCTCGAGATGAAGACCTTTCACTCTGGAAGGCACTTGAAAAGAAAATTCCTCACATTCGTCAATCGGTTGAAATTCGAAAAAAGGAAGCTCGTCCTGATTTCGAGGCCTTTCTTACAAGCCTCTCATTGGAGAGGGTGGCTCGCGTATCGCCACAAGATACTCCGGTGGTGGCGCTGCCACTGAACGAGGGACAGGGAAATCGCACCCGTGCAATTCTTGACGGGAAGGAAGTCGATCTCGAACTGACTCCTGTTACCGCTTGGCAGGCCGGCCCTTCCGGCCGCTCGGCCCTGCTCTTGTCGGGAAAGGCTCTCGAACTTCCAGCTGCCGGTGACTTTGAATGGAATCAACCATTCACCACGACGTTTTGGATCAAGCCGCCGTCCAACGATTCTTTTTACGCTGTTTCCTCGAGGATGAACGACCTCGACAAGCATCGCGGCTGGGATGTTTGGGTGCAGGGGCGGCGAGTTGGAATGCACCTTGTGCATGCATGGAATGAGGATGCTTTCAAGGCATCCACCAAGGAACAACTCAAGGCAGATGCCTGGACGTTTGTCGGGCTTTCTTACGACGGCTCGGGGAAAGCAGAAGGTTTGAAAGTTTTTTTTGATGGAAAGCTGCAACCGCTCAACACCGAAAACAATACGCTCAAAACCAATTCGGTGCGTACGACCGTTGCGCTTCGAATTGGTGATCGTATGACAGGCGCGCCGGCCATGGCGGTTGGATTGGCCGACTATCGCATCTGGGGACGGGCACTTGGGATTTCGGAAATAGAGTCTCTCGCTCGCGCCGCGCAGCTTGCAGAAATCATCGCGCAACCCGTCGAGGAGCGGCTGAAAAATTCCGCAGATCTCTATGAATGGTGGGTCAGGGCGTTTGACACTTCATTTCAGTCGCTGTCGGCGGAACTTTCTGTCCTTGAAAGAGAGCAAGCCGACATCAAAGCTCGTGGAACCGTTGCCCATGTGATGAATGAAAAAGCGGAGATGCCAAAAGCATTTGTGCTGGAGCGCGGAGAATATGACAAACGCCTCAACGAAGTGACGCCTGACACTCCCGATCAACTGCCTCCCTTTCCGGAGCAGTCGCCTCGCAACCGTCTTGGCTTTGCTCAGTGGCTGCTGCTGCCCGAACATCCGCTCACTGCGCGAGTGACAGTCAATCGTTTTTGGCAAGAAGTTTTTAGCACTGGACTTGTTCGATCAAGCGGTGATTTTGGAATTACGGGCGAGTTGCCGAGTCACCCAGAACTCCTCGATTGGATGGCCGTGGAATTCCGTGAGTCGGGGTGGGATATGAAAAAATTCTTCAGACTCTTGGTGACCAGTGCCGCCTATCGACAGCAGTCTCTGATCACGCCCGAGAAGCTCGCTCAAGATCCTGACAACCGGTTGATTTCTCGAGGACCTCGATTCCGTATGGATGCTGAAATGGTACGAGATAGCGCACTTGCCGCCAGTGGGCTTTTGGTGAAACAAATTGGCGGGCCGAGCGTGAAACCCTATCAACCCGACGGAGTATGGGAGGCGGTTTCGATGGGAGGAAACACCAGTCGCTATCAGCGAGATAGCGGAAACGCTCTTTACCGGCGAAGTATGTACTGGCTTTGGAAGCGTTCGGCACCACCGGCGTCAATGGATATTTTTAACGCTCCCAGTCGCGAGACATGCACGGTCAAACGAGATCGCACCAATACGCCTCTTCAAGCTCTCGTCACGCTCAACGATCCGCAATTCGTCGAAGCGGCACGAATGCTTGCTTATCAAGCACTGACCCATGGTGGTGAGAGCGATCAAAAACGAATCGACTTTGTTTCTTCGCGACTGATGAGTCGTTCTTTCGATGCCGCAGAACAGGTGATCGTGCAGAGTTCTCTCAACGACATGAAAATGTGGTACGCCGCCCATCCCGAGGATGCAAAAGCTCTGTTGACGGTGGGTGAGAGCAAAACTGAAACAGCCGACCCATCGCTCTTGGCAGCGTGGACGATGATGGTCAACGAACTCATGAACTTGGATGAAATGCTCTGTAAATAAGTACGGCCTTGAATGGCAACGGGAGACCTCATGAATCCGCTCGAATCGCTTCGTATGAATCTCACGCGGCGGCATTTTTTCACGCAGGGAAGCCATCTTCTTGGAGGAATGGCGATTGCCTCGCTTTCAACCGACCAGCGTTTGCTCCAGGCGGATGCGTCGTCCGGATTGTCCAGCGATGTCGAACGAGTGGCAGGTGCCGCAGGACCCCACTTTGCCCCCAAAGCGAAGCACGTCATCTATCTGCACATGGTAGGGGGGCCGCCGCAGATGGATCTCTACGACTACAAGCCAGCGATGAACGACTGGTACGACAAAGATTTGCCAGAAACCATTCGCAACGGTCAACGACTCACCACGATGACTTCGGGGCAGGCACGGTTCCCGATTGCGCCCTCAAAGTTCAAGTTTTCTCAACACGGCCACAGTGGCATGTGGGTCAGTGAATTGCTTCCGTGGACATCAAAAATAGTTGATCAAATGTGCTTTATCCGAAGCATGAATACCGACGCAATCAATCATGAGCCGGCAATCACGCTGATGCAGACGGGCAATCAGGTTACCGGCCGACCTTGCTTAGG